>Ga0209445_1000074_pt1 | contig 50264 bp, 50 predicted proteins | sample MarorgKNORR_S2LV_4_FD_188223 | JGI IMG/M metagenome (GOLD analysis project Ga0209445, IMG submission 188223) | Marine microbial communities from the Southern Atlantic Ocean, analyzing organic carbon cycling - NADW_A/KNORR_S2/LV (SPAdes) (version 2) | ecosystem: Environmental > Aquatic > Marine >... | reverse complement strand
CAGACGGGTGGGCGGTAAAGATCGGCCGGAAATATCAGGATGACTCTAGTCCGCGTCAAAGCGCCAGCCACAACCGCAAATATGGGCCCTGGATACGATTGCCTGGGTATGGCCCTCGACGTCTGGAATACCATTGAAGTCGAGGTCTTAGACAGCGGCGAGCCGGTGGTTGAAGTCACCGGCGAAGGTGCCGGAGAACTGGGGACCGGGCGGGACAATCTGGTCTACCGGTCCATGGAGTTTCTGTTCCAAGACGCTGGGCAGGAGATGCCGCTGGTCCGCATCCGCTGTGACAATGCCATTCCCCTGGCCCGAGGAATGGGCAGCAGCGCCGCCGCCATCGCTGGCGGACTGGTGGCGGCCAACGTCATTTGCTCCCAGGATTACACCTCCAATGACCTGCTTGAGATGGCTGCGACGATTGAAGGCCACCCGGATAATGTTGCCGCCGCGGTCTTGGGCGGTATGCAGTTGGTCATCTCCGACAAAACGGAAGAAGGCAGCCGGCTCTACGCAGTTTCGATCAACGTGCCCCCGGAGCTGCACGCCGTGGTTTTTGTTCCCCAAGTTAGGATAGCCACCAAGGACGCACGGGCGGTTCTCCCAGAAAAGGTAACCTTGGCCGACGCTGTGCATAATATGGGGCGTATTGGGCTTCTGGTGGCCAGTATGACCACTAATCACCCGGAGTACCTGGCCATCGCTACCCAAGACTTACTGCACCAGCCATATCGGCAGCCGCTGTTCCCCGCAATGAAGGTGATCTTCAAAGCCGCCTTGGATGCCGGAGCGCTTGGGGTTTTCTTGTCCGGCAGCGGTTCCACCGTGTTGGCCTTGACCCAGGGCCGGGAGATGACCGTGGCCTATGAGATGGCCGAAGCCGCCCGTCAGGCCAGCGTTGAGGGCAACGTTAGTGTCACTCAGCCCACCGTGCGGGGCGCCCACCTGATCGGACAAGAATAGACACATAATGTCGTTGGTAGTCCACAAATATGGCGGCTCGTCTGTCGCCGACGCCGATATGATCAAAAGCGTAGCCCGCCGCATCACCGATGCTCGGAAGAAAGGCACCGGTGTGGTGGCTGTGGTTTCCGCCATGGGCGACTCCACTGACGATCTGATCGACCTAGCCCGTTCCGTTTCCAGCCAACCCCATCCCCGTGAGATGGACCTGCTGCTGTCCACCGGCGAGTTAGTCGCTTGCACCCTGTTGACCATGGCGTTGGAAGACCTGGGTCAAGAAGCGATTAGCCTCACCGGTTCCCAGGCGGGTATCCACACCGACACCAGCCACGGCCAAGCCCGGATCGACCGGGTGGACACCGCTAGGATGCTGCAGGAGCTAGAAGAGGGCCGTATCGTCGTGGTCGCGGGATTTCAAGGGATAACCGAGGACGAAGACATCACCACTCTGGGGCGGGGCGGCTCCGACACCACTGCGGTCGCGCTGGCGGCGGCCCTCCAAGCCGACCGGTGTGAGATATACACCGATGTGGACGGCATCTACACTGCTGACCCTAGGATCGTCCCCGAGGCCCGCAAGCTGGATGAGATCAGTTACGACGAGATGCTGGAGTTGGCGAACTACGGGGCGAAGATGCACCCAAGGTCCATAGAGTTGGGCGCGGTCTTCAACGTGCCGATCTATGTGGCTTCCAGCTTCAATCAGACTCCCGGTACCCTGATACACGGCAATGCGGACAAGGTAGAGATGGAAAATAGAATCAAAGCAACCGGTATCGCCTGTACAAAAAACGTGGCCAAGATCACTGTGCGCAGCGTTCCTGACCGCCCCGGCGTTGCAGCGGCGCTGTTTGAACCGCTAGCCCAGTCCGGCATCAGCGTCGATACGATCGTCCAGAACACCAGCGAAGACCGGACAACCGACATTAGCTTCACGGTCAGCGGCGACGACCTTAGCGCCGCCATGGCCAAGGTAGAAGAACTTGCCAAAGAGATCGGCTCCGGCGCCCTGATCAGCGAAGCAGGTCTGGCGGCAGTGAGCGTGGTGGGGTCTGGGATGCAGCACACGCCCGGTTACGCCTCCCGCATGTTCCGGGTGCTGGCCGACGGAAAGGTGAATATAGACATGATCACCACCTCTGAGATACGCATCTCCTGCATCATCAGAGAGGAGCAGGCTGAAGAAGCTGTGAGGCTGCTCCACAGAGGCTTTGCATTGGACGAGCCAGACCCGGCGGACGGGAATTAGGATCCAGGAGCCAGACCCCTGCCCCATTCAGCCTTTGGCCCATAGGGAGTAGGCCCTTGTCCCAGCTGTTCCTATCAGTTGTGATTCCCACGTTCAACGAAGAAGCCCGAATCGCCGATAGCCTCTCCAGAGTGATTGAGTATCTTCAGGGTCAAGATTACTCGTGGGAGGTCGTGGTGGCTGATGATGGGAGCACCGACCGCACTGTAGGGCTGGTTGGCCAGGCAATCGTAGACCACCCCAACGTCCGAATACTCCAGCTTCAGCACCGAGGCAAGGGTTGGGCGGTGAAGAACGGTATGCTGGCCGCCGAGGGTGAGTTCCGATTGCTTTGCGACGCAGACCTCTCGGTTCCCATTCAGCAGATTGAGCGGCTCTTGCCTCCAACGGGACCCATGGCGGATATCGTGCTGGGGTCGCGTGAGGCTGACGGCGCAGTCAGGATCGGGGAACCGACAGGCCGCCACATCATGGGCCGAATCTTTAACCGCCTAGTCAGCAGCCTTGCTGTGCCCGGTCTGGCCGATACACAATGCGGCTTCAAGATATTCCGGGCCGAGGCAGTCTGGGACCTATTTCCCCGCCTCACGCTGGACGGGTTCGCCTTTGACGTGGAATTGATTCATCTAGCAGGTAAACGGGGCCTGACATATTCTGAGGTAGGTGTTGATTGGTATTACCGCCCTCAAAGTAAAGTGCGGCCATTGAGAGACGCATTGGCAATGACGCTTGACCTGTTCAAGATTCGGTGGCGACACCGTAATCTGGTGTAACCCAAACTCATTTCGCTCCCTAGTATTTGCCAGCATTGCCCTTGGTGTGTCCCTGTTTTGACATTGCCTCGTTTGAGGGGGTGATTGAAAGCAGTCGGGAATTTCAAAATCACCGTGTTTTAGGCTTGACCTTTGCCGAAGCGATAGTGTAATTACTAGTAAGACACTAGGCATGAAACGTGCCTCGGTTTTATGGCGGTCATTTGTTTCCAACGGACAGAGGCAATCCGGCGGGTATTCTAGGATTGTCTGGGTTTGTCCCGCAGGGATGCGGCCCCTGGTTGGGGGTTCGGCAAATGGGAATGCAGCACCGGACAGGAGACGGGATGGATTCGGAAGCTATACGCACACCCGGCAGTATAAGGTTGAAACGAGACCTCAGTCGCGAGGCTGTGAACCTTGCTTTGCAGGGCGAATGGGAACGCGCCACAGAAGTTAACAAGGACATTTTGGAGTTGTTCGCCGGCGATGTCGAGGCGATGAACCGCCTGGTGAAAGCACTGATTGAGTTGGGCAGCTACCTTGACGCGCGGGCCGTGCTGAACCAGGTCTGCGAAGTAGCGCCGTACAACAACATAGCTAAGAAGAACCTGGTCCGGCTTGACCAGTTGACTGCGAACCCGGGTTCGGCTAATCCAGGTAACCCTAAGCAAACCAAGAAAACCGCCGGAGCGCCGGACATCTTCATCGAAGAGAGCGGCAAATCCACCACCATTCTTCGGAATACCACGTCCAACAAGGCCGTGCTGCACCTGTCTCCCAGCGACCGCGTTGTTCTGTCACGGGATAAGAACACGGTAATCATCCGGACATTGGAAGGTGATTTACCGGGCCATTTGGAGCCCAAACTGGGCAACAGGATTTCCCGATTGATTGACGGCGGGAACAAATACGCCGCCGCGGCCGTGACGGTGAACGGCCAGGAAGTGTCGGTTATCATCCGGGAGACGTTCAAACACCGAAGCCTTCAGAACGTGTGCTCCTTCCCACCCAAAGCCAAAGAAGAAGACCGGGTTTTTCTGAACGAGACCGTGGCCCGGTTCATGCGGGAAGAAGACGATTCGGACGATGATGAAGAAAATATCATCGACGAAGAAGAGATGGATACCGGCTGGTCTGAAGACGAGTAATCCGGTTTTTTGACCAAGATTCGTACCCAGTCGTAGGTCCTATCGTGAACCTTGTCGTAAGCCTGTCGTAGGTCCTATTGTAGGTTCCAGGAGTTGATCACCCCGCTTGCGTCACCTACCCACACCTGCGCCGATATGATTTGGTTGTTGCCTGAATCGTCTGTAGCCGACACGCTATAGATGTCATTGATTGAAATTAGGGCTGTAGGCCAGGTGTATCTGTCCTCAGAGAATGAACCGCCGCTGAAGTCGACCAATAGGTCGCTCCAGTAATCTCCCCCAAACTTTGTCTTCGTCCTGGTCCATGGCGGTGACCATGATTATTGGCACCTGCGAACATTCGCGAATCTTTTGGCAGGTTGCGAAACCGTCCATCTGGGGGAGCATCACATCAAGTGGGATCAGCGACGGAGTGAAGTTCGGCAACATCTCCAGTGCCTCCTACCCAGAAAAAGCGTGAGTAACCCTGTAACCGACCTGCTCCAAAACGAAACGTTCAAGGCGTGAGATCCGATCATCGTCTTCCACGAGAAGAATCATGCCGCCATTCGCGGTTGAAATTCCGCCGGCGCCGGTACTGCCCAAAGCCATATTTGAGAGCGCCTCCGAATACTCCGGTTAGTTTCAACGCTAGCACGGGATTACATTAAAAGAGAGCCGCCGAAAAATCGTTTAGGCGGAACGACCACGACTAGGCTGAATACCAGCCAAAACAAGGCTTTTTGGTGGGGGTATTGCCTAGCAATGATTGGGCATATAGAATGTTTTATTGTTGCGCTCAAACCAACCAATAATCTTAGGAGGACAGGTGATTGGAAGTACTAGGTTGTCATCTCTTACTGGAACTGAAGGACTGTAACCCCAAACTACTCAATGACCTTTCATACATTCGCCATGCGATGATAGAGACGGCCCAAGACGTAGGCGCCACCATCGTCGGTGAATCCTTCCACCATTTTTCGCCTCAAGGCGTTACCGGAATTTTGGCTATAGCCGAGTCTCATATCTCCATCCACACATGGCCTGAATATGGCTATGCGGCGGCGGATATATTCTCCTGTGGAACATCATTCCGGCCCAGGGAGGCCGCTACCAAACTGGCCGCGGCCTTGGAATGCCGTAACCCTGAGATGCAAGAGATAGAACGGGGTCTGGTGGTCCAGGAGGCCGTGGGACTCTAACCGGGCCCGCACTAACAGATGGTCTTGTCCGGCGATTGGTTCACCGAGGAAATCTACCCCGACTTGTCCATGATGCTCAAGGTGCGCAAGGTCTATTACTCAGGCCAGACCGCGTACCAAAAAGTAGAAGTCCTGGACTCAGAGCTATTTGGCCGTAGTCTGGTACTCGACGGCAAAACCCAGTCTACCGAACGGGACGAGCATATCTACCACGAATCGCTGGTGCATCCGGCGATGCTCTGCCACCCTGAACCAAAGCAGGTTTTCATCGGCGGCGGCGGCGAAGGCGGCACACTCCGGGAAGTATTGGCCCACAGCTCTGTGGAACGCGCGACGATGATCGATTTGGACCCGGAAGTGGTTGAGCTCTGCCGCAAATACCTCCCCAACCATCACCAAGGCAGCTTTGACGATTCCCGCACGCATCTGCTCCATGAAGACGCCCGCGGCTACTTGGAGAACACATCCGACTTCTACGATGCGATTGTCCTTGACCTGGTTGACCCGTTGGAAGGCGGGACCGCCGCTCTGCTCTACACCCAGGAGTTCTACTCAGCGGCCAAATCTCGACTGAATCCCGGTGGTGTGCTGGTTACACAGTCAGGCCCAGCCGGACTGCTCAGCTACAAAGAGTGCTTCACCACTATCTTCAATACGCTGAGTACGCTTTTTACCCACACCACGGCCGCTCAAGTGCATGTCCCGGCGTTCCAAACGCTATGGAGTTTCACCATCGCTTCCGACATACCGTTCGCTGAGAACCCAGAGGAGCAAGTCGATACAGAACTTGCCCGGCGGCTGTCCAAATCTCTGAAATACTACGACGGCGTGAGCCACCGGAACATGTTCTCTCTGACCAAGTTCCAACGGGACGGGCTAGCAAGCGAAGACCGGATCAACCGGGACGACGACCCAGTATTCATGTTCTGATCAGCCGAGATTATTACCTGCCGGTGGTAGGCAGGTGTTTGGCCCGCCCGGAAAGTCGACCTAAAAACGTAGGGGCACGGCATTGCCGTGCCCCTACGTTTTTATCCAGTTTAGCTGGCTTTGAAGAATGTTATGGGCGGATGAGGACCCGAGTGGTGCCGTCGGGGTCGGACCGCTTGGTCAAGACCTCGTGTCCCGCTTTCTCAGCCCAGAGGGTGACATCGTAGATATTCAGGGCGTCGGCTAGGATGGCTTCAACGAAGGACTCTTTATCCCCATCCACCTGCTTGGTCAGGGCGGCGAGGACGCCGGCGCAGCTCTTGCCACGGCCATCGATCACAACCCAGCCGTTAGAGTCGCTGACCGGCACAACCACGCCGTCATGTACGTCAACCTCGCCGCTCTTTCGGAGATCGACCTGCCGCTTGAATTCGGCAACCGCTTCCCATGCTACGGCCCGGTCACGCTCTCCGTTGCCGCAGACCGCGCCTCTGACGCCGACGATGTCGGGGTTGATGCGGGCCAATTCGTCCAGGTCAGCAAGCTTTAGGTGACCGGACAACGCGGTGCTCATGCCAAGTTCTTTGCCCCTGAGGACGATGTCCTTCAGGATGTCCTCAGGCATGAAGTCGAAGATGTTACGTCCGTCCTTGGTTAAAGTATCTATCAGGAACCCATCGCACTCGCCGTCTTTCGCCAAGTCGACCATGCAAAGAGGGTCCAACCCCTTCTCAAAGAGGACGTTGTCGGCGAAGACCGAGCCGACCAGCTTGGTGTTGAAGCCTTCCAGGGCCATCCGCGACTCTTTCAGGACCTGGACCGCCTGGTCGTATTCGGCTTCTTGGAAGCCTACTTTCACGGATGTAGCATCCATCATGGCGGCTGCGTAAACGGCCATGGCCACGGTGCCCGGTTGGTTGGGAACCACGCCCAGCGTTACGCTAACGTGTTTCTCAACCGGCATGATGCCGCGAACAGCTTTGACGATATTCGGGTGGCCGGAGCCGACCAAGGCCTCTTGCAGGTTCTTCACGTCGACAATATCGGCGCCGCCCTGCTCGGCTTCCATCGCCTCTTCCATGTTCTGCACGCTGACCATGAGCAGCATGCCAGAAGCGAAGTTGTTGTTGCCATCTAGCCATGCGCCACGGGACTTGGCTGGCACAGCGGGGACCGGGGGCTTGGGCTTGAGGGGTTCTAATTCTTCTCTCAACTCTGATTTCTCCACAGGTGATAAATCGAATAACGGGGGACGCACCGAGCCGCCGGCCATGCCCATGAGTTCGGCCCAGTGTTTGACCATGGCAACCGGCAAAGCGCCGTTGAACTTGGTCTGGGTTTTGGTCCACCAGGTGTCGGATAGCTCTTTCAACCGGCGGAGCTTGTTATCGTAGAACGTTTCGTCCAGGTCGCCTTTGCAGGCGCGGTCGATCCATTGTACATAGTTGTTGGCGCCTGGAACGTCGAATCTCCAGTCGGACGTGTTGGCGAACATCACCTGCTGTTGGATTCCGAGTTCCTGGCCCTTGAAGTATATCCACTCATCGGGCGTGCTGATAACGTGGTCCTTGCCTAAAGACAAGTGGGTTTCAATGGAAATCTGCTGATTGAAGCTGGCCTCTTTGATCCCGACCACATTCGGGATAGCGCACAACTGGCCCATTCCGTAGGGGCTCATGATGATGCCGAACTGAGGCGAGTTGTAGAACATGATGGCAAGGTTGGTGTTGTCGGCCAACAGCCGGACGTATTCAACTACCTGGTCCTCGTTTTTGGTTGCGATGTAGGGCGGCGCGACGATCAGCAGGTCGAAGCCCTTGCCTTCTGCGTGCTGGGCCAAAGAGATCGTCTCGTTAATGTTGGTGTCGGTTACGTGAGCGCCGATGGGCCAACTGCCTTCAGCAGCTTCGGCAACGGCGTCCATCACCTGGACCCGCTCGTCGTAGGATAGGGCCCAGAACTCGCCCATATTCCAAGTGCAGCCGGCGCCGGTGGTGCCGAGGCTGCGAACGTGGCGGACATTCCGTTTCACGCCATCGACGTCAACTTGGTTGTCAGGCGTGAACGGAGTGATGAGGGTTGTCCACTGCCCTTTGAGGGTCTCCCAAGCCCAATCCTGGGCCTCATGTTTCTTATAACTCGCCATTTGAATCACCCTCCATCAGGGTATGTTTCATGGAAGTTTTTAGGAAAGGTTTTATGATGCTACGGATTACCAGCAACCTATTCTTCGTCGCCATATTGTTCCTTTAGAGAGTCTACCACTGCTGGATCGGCAAGAGTTGTGGTGTCGCCAAGCGCCCGTCCTTCCGCCACGTCCCGCAGCAGCCGCCGCATGATCTTCCCGCTACGTGTCTTGGGCAGTTCGGCGGCGAAGATGATGTCGTCGGGGCGCGCCATGGCTCCGATCTTGTTGGCCACATGGGCTTTCAACTCGACGATGACATCATCGGACATTGCCACCGAGTCTTTCAGCGTCACGAAAGCGACGATTGCCTGTCCTTTGATCTCGTGGGCTTTGCCGATGCAGGCAGCCTCTGCGACCTTGGAGTTGTCCACCAACGCGCTCTCCACTTCCATGGTGCCGATGCGGTGTCCGGAAACGTTGATCACGTCATCCACCCGGCCCAACAACCAGAAGTCACCGTCCTCGTCCAACTTGGCGCCGTCGGCGGTGAAGTAGATATTCGGATAGCGCGACCAATACTGCTCAACGAACCGGTCGTTGTCACCGTAGATGGTGCGCAGCATGGACGGCCAAGGCCCTTTGATGGTCAGGTAGCCGCCGCCACCTGGACCCACCGAATTGCCTTGCTCGTCCAAAATCTCGGCATCGATACCGGGGAAGGCCTTGGTGGCCGAGCCCGGTTTCAGAATGGTTATGCCGGGCAGAGGGGCGATCAGGATGCTGCCGGTTTCGGTCTGCCACCAGGTGTCGACCACGGGGCACCGACTGCCGCCGATGTTCTCGTAGTACCAGATCCAGGCCTCCGGGTTGATGGGCTCACCCACCGATCCCAGAAGGCGAAGCGACGACATGTCGTGTTTTTGTGGATAGCTCTCGCCCCAGCGCATGAAGGTGCGTATCGCCGTGGGCGCGGTGTATAGGATGGTCACGCCGTACTTGGCGACGACGGCCCAGAACCGGTCCCGGTCGGGGTAGTCGGGCGAGCCCTCATACATCACGGATGTTGCGCCGTTGGCCAAAGGGCCGTAGACGATGTAACTGTGACCGGTGACCCAGCCGATATCGGCGGTGCACCAGTAGGTGTCGTTCTCTTTGATGTCGAAGATCCACTTGAATGTGGCGTAGGTGCCCAACAGGTATCCGGCGGTGGTGTGGACGATGCCCTTGGGTTTTCCGGTGGTGCCGCTGGTGTAGAGCAGGTAGAGCATGTCTTCGCTGTCCATCTGCTCCGGCTCGCAGGTAAGGGGCTGGCCCTCCATGAGGTCGTGCCACCAGATGTCTCGGCCGTGCACCATCTTGTCGTCGGCAGTCTCGGTCCTGCGCACCACCACCACTTTCTCTACAGTTGGCGCGCCGCCCTCCTGGTCCAAAGAGTCATCGGCGTTCTGTTTCAACGGCACGATGCCGCCCCGGCGGAAGCCGCCGTCGGCGGTGATCATGATCTTGGACTCGGAGTCGTTCAGCCGATCGCGCAGGGATTCAGCGCTAAAGCCGCCAAACACCACGCTGTGGGCGGCACCGATGCGGGCGCAGGCCAGCATGGAGATAGGCAACTCGGGAATCATGGGCAGGTAGATGGTGACCCGGTCGCCTTTCTTGACTCCCAGGCTCTTGAGCCCGTTTGCGAACTGGCAGACCTCTCGGTAGAGGTCCCAGTAGGTGTAGACCCGGCGGTCGCCCGGCTCACCCTCCCACACCAATGCGGCCTTGTTGCGGCGGCTGGTGGTCAGGTGGCGGTCCAGACAGTTGTAGGAAACGTTTATCTTGCCGCCGATGAACCATTTAGCGTGGGGCGGGTCCCATTCCAGGACCTTGTCCCATTTCTTGAACCAGTCTAGTTCTTCAGCAAACTTGGCCCAGAACGCTTCTGGATCTCGCAGGGCTTCATCGTAGACGCCGGGGTCGGCGATATTGGCCTGGGCTTTGAACTCCTCGGAAGGAGGAAAAGTTCGGTCCTCTTGCAGCAAGGCATCGAATCTTCCGGAATCTTCTACCACTGGGCAACCTCCTGGGCAATTTGAGCGCATGCAGGCGCGAATCTGCCGGCAGATTTTGAGCGTGCCAGCCCGCCGGTTTGCAGGCTGAATTGCATTGGATTTTTAACACAAGCGGCAGGTCATTGCAATCAGAATAAGGATTGGCGCATATCGACTTTCAAATCAGAAAGGGTAAAATCCGGTACCTATGACCTTACCTCTAGAAAGCGAGCCCATTACTAGAACCAGATTGTTGGTGGCCGCCGCCGCAACTCTGGGCATGTTTTTGGCTGCTTTGGACACCTCGGTGAATGTGGCGCTGCCGTCGATGACCGAGGACCTGGACGCCGATCTACAGAGCATCCAGTGGGTAATCGTTGCGTTTGTGGCCACCCAGGCGGCCTTGGTCATGGGGGCTGGGAGTTTTGCCGACCGGTTCGGCCTCAGACCGGTCTACATCTTCGGCGCGACGACTTATCTGGCGGCCATGTTCGCCATCGCATTCTCCCCCAACCTAGAAACGGTGGTGGGGTTCAGGGTTTTGCAGGCGTTGGGCACCGGATGCCTGTTCGCGGTTTCGCCGGCCATCGCCGCAGGAGTGTTTCCCAGTCACCGGCGAGGCTTGAGCATGGGGTTCGCGGTGGGGAGCCAAGCGCTGGGCATGCTAGCCGGGACCATCGGCGCCGGACTGCTGGTCGGTTGGATCGGCTGGGAGTGGATATTCCTCGGCCGGATACCTTTTGCGTTGATGGCAATCGTCCTGGGAATATGGGTCTTGGAACGCCGCCGGGCCGCGGATGCCCAAGGACCTGCGTTCGACGTCGCCGGAGCGGCGTTGCTGGTCGGCGGACTGCTGTGCTTGATCATCGGCTTGAGACTGGGCCGTTCCCTGGGTTGGACCTCGCCGGTGGTCCTTACTCTGTTGCCATTGGCTCCCGTGTTTCTGGGCACGTTCTGGCGTGTCGAACGGACGGCCAACTGGCCGGTCTTGCCGGGCTATCTGCTGCGGCTGCGCGGATTTATAGTCTCCAGTTCGAGTATGTTCTTGGCCAACCTGGGCGTGTTTGTGATCTGGTTCATCTTCCCGTTCTATGTGGCCGACAGCCTAGGCGGCGGTGCGCTTACTCTCGGGTTAATGCTGGCCACATTGGCTTTTTTAAACACGATTTCCTCCGGAGTCGGAGGTTGGCTTTGCGACCGGACCACCTATTTACCGGTGGGGGTTGGGGGGTTAGCCATAATGGCTGCCGGACTTCTCTATCTGGGATTCTTGGATACGGAATCAAGTTTGGGGTACGTGGCCCTGCGGGTGGGAATAGTCGGCGCTGGGCTTGGGCTGTTCCAGGCTGCGACATACTCGCTGATGTTGAGCAGCGTCCCTTCGGACCGGTTCGGCACCGCCGGGGCCGCGCTTTCCCTTTCCCAGTCTTGCGGAAGAGTCTTGTCAGTGGCGATTATCGGCGGAATATTCGGTTGGCGTAGCGACCACCACCTGGCGGAGTTGGCAGTGGGGACTGAAGCCGAAGGGGTAGCCTTCATCAAAGCTTTCAAGGATGTGTTCCTTATCGGGTCGTCACTAGGGGTGCTGGCGGCGTTGGTCTTCCTGGTAGGTGGTTGGTGTACCTCGCTGGCCGGAACGGGTTCGGAAAGGCAGCCGGCCGGGGCCAGTGAGATAGGGCTGGACTAAGCCGGTTGGTTTGGCGGTGTATAGTAAACTTCGACCGGGAAAACCAATTAAATTCTCAGGAGATACGGTAGATGGCCCTTCAATTTGGGGTGTTCGATCACATCGAGCCTGTTCCAGGCTTGGGACTTCAAGAGACCTATAACCTGCGCATGGAACAGATCGAGGTGTTGGACAAAGCCGGTTACTACGCGTACCACTTGGCCGAGCACCATACCCCGGCGGTGCACAGCCTGGCCCCGTCCCAGAACGTCTTTCTGGCCGCGGTCTCCCAGCGCACCAGCAACATCCGGTTCGGGCCTGGCATCTGCGTGTTGCCGCTACACCACCCCGTGCAGCTCATTGAGGAATACTGCATGCTGGACCACCTGAGCGGCGGACGCCTGGAGATCGGCGTCGGCCGGGGCGGGGTATTTGAAGCGTTCTTTTGGGGCCAAGACTCGGACGTGGAATCTAACTACGCCCGCTACCGTGAGACCTTGGCCGCCGTGCAGAACGGCTTGTCTAACGATGTTTTGACCCATCAAGGCGAGTTTTACAACTTTGACGAGCTCCCTATGCGTCTCAGGCCGTTGCAGGAACCTATGCCTCCCTTCTGGTACATGCGGAATGTGGAGACGGCGGCGATGGACGGCATGAACACCATCATCGTCGGCGGCTTGGACAGTTTTGAAGCCAACGTCACCCGCTATCACCAAGAATGGGAAAAACACCAGGGAGTCGGCGCTTTGACTGCCCAAGGGACGGAGCCCAAGATCGGGTTGGTGGTCCACCTGCTGCTGGCTGACACCGATGAAGAGGCCATGAAACAAGCGGAGCCCGCCTGGGAGCACTACCGCTGGAACCTGGGTACTCCCCGGCGGTTGGAGGCGGAGCGGCGGGGTCTGGCCCAGTTTCAAGGTGAAGGAATGAACCCGCGTCCGGCCTCGGTCCCAGCCCGAGAACTTCCTCAGGAAGAACGCCGCGACCTCGACTCATCTCTGGAGGACATGGAACGTCATGAGCGGCGAAAAAACCTGCGGGGACGAGTGGCAGAGGGTGGAAGTGGCGGCGCTGGGTTCGGGTCCGTAGCGGGATCGCCGGACACTATCCGCAAATACATGGATGAGTACGTGGCCACCGGCGCCAACTATTTCGTTGGGGCGTTTCAATGGGGTGACTTGAGCCACAAGCAGGCGATGCGTTCAATTGAGTTGTTCACTAATGAGGTGATGCCGCACCACAGGAGGTGACCAGTGTTTATGATCCTGACCGATGCGCGTCCTTAGACAGGCTCAGAATGAGCCGTTGTCAATGCAGCCATTCTTGCTTAAAACAGGATGAGCGGGCCATGGCAGCCAATCTTGCTAAATCCGCTCATGGTGAGCTTGTCGAACCACGGTTCTCGAACTGTTCAGGCGTCACACCGTAGAGTTCAAGGTCCTCGAGCTTGCCGCATTTCTCCGTGTGGCCTTTAAGGAACCCTTCATGGAACATACCCGCTTTCTGCATGACCCGGCCTGAGGCCGGGTTGCGGGTGAAATGGGCAGCATAGACCCGGTCCAGCTCTAACTTGTTGAAGCTATGCTTGACCACAGCCTCGACTGCTTCAGTTGCGTAGCCCTGATTCCAGAAAGGCTTGCCGATCCAATACCCGAGTTCCCCAGACCGTTTGTCCTCATCAAGATGGAGCCCAATCACGCCCAGGAATGAACCATCGGCCTGATGTGCGACGGCAAAGTTGACCAAATCTCCGGTGTCAATCTTCTCCTGACAGGACTTGATCCAATTTTCGGCCATGCCGTCTTCGTAGGGGTGCTCGATGTTGCGGGTGGTGGAAGCCACGTCCCGGTCGCCCGCCAGACGCCGGATATCTGGGGCGTCGGACAGTTTGAGTGGGCGGAGTAGCAGGCGTTTAGTTTGGATGTTCAAAGCCGTCTCATGCTAGCATGGGGCATGCCTAAGTGCTTCGTTTGTCTTGACTGCTCAGAGTGGCCCTTGTTACACTGCGAGCGTGCGGGCGGTTAGCTCAGTTGGTTAGAGTACTTGCTCGACACGCAAGAGGTCACTGGTTCGAGTCCAGTACCGCCCACCATCAAAATGGGCCACCGCACATGGACCTCCTGAAAGGCCTTAACCGGACGACCTTAACAAATCCCAAAGATACACTGGCGGCGACCTGTGGCTCGAATCACTGGAGCATGCCCGGTATTGAAATTGCGAGTTAGTGAGACAGGATGGACGCCGCACAGTTACTTAAGAAAACAGCCAACCCCAGGATTCCCCGGTTCAGCGCGGGCGACACCGTCCGGGTGAACTTCCGAATCAGGGAAGGCGAAAGAGAACGGATCCAGGTCTTCCAGGGCGTGGTCATCCGGCTACAGAACGGCAAAGGCCCAGCAGCCAGCTTCACGGTTCGGCGTATAACCGCCGGAATCGGTATCGAGCGTGTATTCCCGTTGCATTCGCCCCTGGTTGAGTCTCTGGAAGTGACCAGGTACGGCAACGTGCGGCGTGCCAAGCTCTACTACCTGCGCGGACTGCAAGGCAGGGCCGCCAGGATCAAAGAACTCAACCCAGTCCAGCGCCGAAAGGCCCAGGAAGAGGCCGCAGCCGCTGAATCCGAACTGGCTGAGCAGATTGCAGCCGCAGAGGCAGAGGCCGAAGAACTGGAAGTCGAAGAGCCGGTAGACGACGCGGAAGAGCAGCCCACGGACGACATGGAATTCGCTCCAGTAGCTGAGGCTGAAGACTCCCCCGCTGAAGAAGCTGCCGAGGCGCCCGTAGCCGAAGCGGCGGAAGCAGAACACGAGGCATCTACTGACGAGCCGTCTGAAGAACCTGCGGACGAGCCGGCAGAAGAATCGGCTGAGGAAGCGCCGGCGGAAGAAGCTCCACCTGAGGAGCCACCGGCCGAAGAGGAACCGGAAGAAAAACCGGAATAGCAATAAAGGAAAAATTTCACGGCCTGCACTCAGCGGGCCGTACTGATTTTAGGCAGATTTTTAAAAGGCCGGCGAATGGTGCGCTCCCTGATTGAATCTGAGCGGAGACTCTGATGGTCAGTATGAGATACGCAGAGGTGGCGGTGGACGCGGCGGTGGGCCATTCACGGACATTTTCCTACTCCGTTCCGCCTCGGTTCACAGTTGAATCCGGTCAGCTTGTTTGGGTGCCCTTCGGACGGCGGGTGCTCCAGGGTCTGGTAGTGGAACTGGTGGACATGCCCAATGTTCCAGAGACGAGAGACATCTTGCAGCCGGTCGAGCCATCGCCTTTGATCGACCCCGAACACATCAAGTTGGGCCGTTGGATCAGCGCCCACTACCGCTGCTCTTTATTCACCGCCATCGCCCCTTTACTCCCTCCCGGGTTTGAAGACAATGTCCGCTCCCGAATCACGGCCGTTCCAGATGCAGTAGCCAAAACCGGTGACGTAAAACCTGAATCCATCGTCGTGCTGATCGGGCTGACTCAAAAGAAGACCGGGATGGACGAGGCGGAATTCGCAAAACTGCTGGGCGGTAACGGCGACCGCGAAATTTCCCGGATGGTTGACAAGGGGTTGGTCAGGCGAAATTTGAGTATGCCCAGGCCCAGGGTAGCACCAAGGTACGAGTCATTCCTTCTGCCGCCACCCGAGACCCCGACCATGATCCCGCCCAAGATCGATGAGACTGAAGAACCCAAGCTTCCCGCGCGCCAAGAAGGGTTGCTGGCCGCGGTGCGGGAACAGAAAGCCCCATATCCGACCGCTCTTGCCAACAAGGAGTTTGGGAACGGAGTGGGGCAAGCCCTATTCGGCAAAGGGCTGGTTGCAATGTCGTGGGTACGGGTTGACGCGGCAGCCATCGCCAAGCCTAGCTCAGAGGACGGCCGGCAGCAACACACGCTGACCATTCACCAGGAAGAAGCCCTGGCCAAGATCAGCGGGGCCATCGAAGACCCGGAATTGCAGCCGGGCAGCTTCCTGCTCCATGGGGTCACGGGCAGCGGCAAGACTGAGGTCTACCTGCGGGCGATTGACCAGGTTGTGCGCCAGGGCCGTCAAGCCATATTCCTGGTGCCTGAGATATCGTTGACTCCCCAAACACTGGAGCGGGTGAATGCCTGGTTCCCCGGCCGGGTGGCGGTGATGCACAGCCGGCTAACGTCCCGCCAGCAGTTCGACCAGTGGTGGGACATTCGCGAAGGGAAGTACGACGTGGTCGTGGGGCCCCGCAGTTCCCTGTTCGCCCCATTGGGCGATCTCGGCCTCATCGTGATCGATGAAGAGCATGAATGGACTTACAAGCAGGTCGAGACGCACCCGCTATATCACGCCCGCGCTTCGGCCCTGCAACTTGGCCGCCTCACCGGCTCTCCGGTGGTCATGGGCAGTGCGACTCCCGACGTGGAAACCTACTACGCCGCAACCAGGGGCTGGCACACGCTTCTGGAACTGCCCGACCGGGTAAGCGCCGGCCCGGATCGGGTGTCACGCCTGGCCCAGGTCGAGGTCTGCGACATGCGGCGGGAATTGCGGGATGGTAATCGCAGTATCTTTAGCCGGGCATTGGCCCAGGGATTGAAGGAGTGTGTCGCCAACAGACATCAGGCCATCCTCTTCCTCAATCGACGGGGCGCTTCGTCCATCGTTCAGTGCCGGGACTGCGGCCACGTGGTCACCTGCCGGAGCTGTTCCGTCTCTCTCACTTACCACTCCAATCAAGAGCGGCTGCTCTGCCACCGTTGCAACCGCCGCACCCGGATGCCGAACACCTGCCCGTCCTGCCGTGGCGCCCATATCAGGCAATTGGGAGCCGGCACCCAGCGAGTGGTGGAAGAGGTCAAGAAGTTGCTGCCCGGAGTCACCGTTGACCGGCTGGACGCCGACGCCACCCGTTCGGGCCAAGACACCGAAGACACTATGGCCCGCCTGACCAGTGGCGACACTCAGGTGCTGGTGGGCACCCAGATGGTGGCCAAAGGCCTCGATATTCCCAACGTGACTCTCGTGGGAGTGGTGCTGGCGGACATCGGTATATATCTGCCCGATTTCAGGGCCGGAGAAAGGGCTTTTGGACTGCTCTGTCAGGTGGCTGGCCGTGCAGGCCGAGGCGAAGACATTGGACGGGTGATAGTCCAGACATATAACCCGGACCACTACGCCATTCAGGCGGCCGCTGCTCAGGACTACCAGGCCCTATATCAATATGAGATCGAGTCTAGGCGTGGAACAGGCAACCCTCCGTTCAACGAGATGGTCCATCTAGTGTTTCAAGCCCCCAACGACGACCAGGCGCTGGTACATGCCACGGAGACCGGAAGAACGCTGACCCTACGGGCCGAGGCCGAAGGGCTGACCGACATTGAAGTGATCGGACCGGCGCCGGGGATACCTTCGCGGATACGGGGGCGTTATCGCTGGCATCTCACGCTCCGCGGGCGCAGGCTTCTGCGGTTTATAGAGGGCATGGAATTTCCTCAAGGCTGCACCGTAGACGTTGACCCGGTGCATGTCTTGTAGCCGCCTTTACACTCGTAATGAGCGTTGAATATAATAACTAGCGTCTCAATCAACCCTGATCGAGATCCTACGAAAAAACAAGCGGGGCGCAGATTGACTGGCCTCGATCAACCCGAATTTTGACACCTGCGAGGTGCTCTCAGTGGCGATCTTGGACATGCGTCTCCTGCCTGACCCAATCTTGAGAAAGCAGGCAAAAAAAGTGGCTAAAGTTACCCCGCAGTTGAAGAAGCTGGTTGAAAACATGGTTGAGACCATGCGAGACCAGCGAGGGGTGGGCTTGGCCGCCAATCAGGTGGGTTCCCTTCAGAAAGTGGCGGTGATCGAGACTCCGGAGATGGAAGAGCCCATGGTTCTCATCAACCCTGAGATCATGAAGGCCGAGGGTGAACGGCAGGTTGAAGAAGGCTGTTTGAGCGTTCCCGGTTACCGTGGTCTGGTCAACCGTTCCGAAAAAGTCAGGGTCAAGGCCATGGGGCTAGACGGCAAGATATATCGGCTCAACGCCGAAGATTTACTGGCCCAAGCCCTGGAACACGAGATTGACCATTTGAACGGTATTCTTTACATCGACCATCTAGTCGACCACGGAAGCCTTTATAAGATTACCTATCACGAACATGACGACGAAGAAGATGAGTTTGACGGTGACCTTGATGACGGCGAGGACGAGGCTGAAGAGTCGACTGAGTCGGTAGCCGTCGAAACTTCTGCTTCGGGCGCCGAGGACTGACGACACCCGTCACCTACCGGCGCCGGACCTACGCCCGCCGATGGCTGCTCATTGCCGTCCGATCCACCCATTGCATCATGCCGTATATCCAATGATAGAAAAACTTGCTGCCTGTTGCATTGCACTGGGGACCGACGCCTATCTGGTAGGCGGGTTCGTCCGGGACTGGCTGCTTTCAGCCAGGCCAGGCCAAGACGTTGACATCGCAGTGTCCGGAGACCCTGAGGCCATCGCCAGGGAGATCGCCCGAGAGTTTGGCGGCACAGTTGTCCCATTGGGACCGGCGCACGGGGTCGTGCGCGTCGCGGGTCAGAGAGACGATGACGCGCGGCCATGGAACATTGATGTGGAAGGAATCTACGGGACCATTGAAGAAGACCTAAGTCGGAGGGATTTCTCTGTCAACGCCATGGCCATTCCTTTGGCCGATTGGCCGTCGATGAAGTCAGTGATCGACCCATTAGGAGGCCGGGCTGACCTGGCAACTAAGACCATAAGGGCGTTAGGGCCAAAGGTCTTTCAAGACGACCCGGGCCGGTTGATGCGGGCCATTCGGTTGGCTGGACAGTTGAGGTTTCGGGTGGAGCCCGGCACCTCCAAACTGATCGCCGCCGATTCCCGGTTGCTGGCCGATGTCTCTCCGGAGCGGGTCAGAGAGGAATTCCTGAATATACTTTCATTAGACGGCGCCAAGGGGCAGTTGGAAGTGCTTGACCACTTTAACCTCTTTGAACAAGTGGTGCCGGAGCTCCAGTCAGCCAAAGGCGTTGATCAACCGAATATGCATTATTGGGACGTTTGGGGACACACGATGCACGCGGTTGAGGCAGCGGAACTCATCACGAAAGGGCATCAGAACTCACCCATCTATTCCTGCGTGCCCTGGACGCAGGATAGCGAGGCCCACTTCAGCCAGCATGCCACGGACGGTCACACACGGGGCACCGTGTTGAAGTTGGCTGCGCTGTTCCACGATGTGGCCAAACCCCAGACCAAGACCCAAGACGAAACAGGACGCACTAGGTTCTTCGGCCATTCCGAGCAGGGCGCGGAGATCGCGACTGAACGCTTGACTCAGCTACGAGTCAGCGCCAAAGGCATCGAGATGGTGGCCAAGATGGTGGAGCACCACCTTCGCCCTACAGGTATGAAAGACGGCGACGAATGGCCTACAAATCGGGCGATTCACCGCTACTTTCGGGATATGGGCGACGTTGCCATAGATATTTTGTACCTAAGTTTGGCCGATTATCTGGCGGCAAAAGGCCCAGGGTTGGTACATGAGGAATGGCTAAATCATGCTAGAATGGTCGGACATATCCTCCACGTAGGCACCAGTGAGCCGGTTTCCCCCACGTCCACCCGCCTCATTACTGGGCACGACTTGTTAACCCACTTCAAGATTCAACCGGGGCCAGAGATTGGTGCCGTGTTGGAACGTGTCGAAGAGGCCCGGGCCGCTGGAGAGATCGAGACCAAGGAGCAAGCCCTGGAAATGGCTGCTAATGCACTGAGATATCTGGCCGAACAACTGGCTACGGAAAGCTCAAATGGCGGGCTTCCGAGCGAAGGTCCACAGTAGCCGATGCGGTCTCGTAGTATTCGTCTTTCCATATCGATCATCCTGATCCTGGGCATCGCCATCGCCGCCCTTGGGTTCAAAGATATCAATATCGACATTCCCGGATTCCCTCGGATAGAGAGAGATGGCACCGGGCCATTGGGGCTTAAACTTGGCCTCGACCTTAGGGGTGGTGGCCACCTTGTCTACCAGGCCGATACCGGCACCAAGTTTGAATTCACCTTTGCCGATGAAGTCCCCATCAATGATCTGGTCACCACATTGCAAGACCTGCGGTTTGGCGATGACGACGACGAATTAGAAGGCCTGCAAGTAATCCCGATCAGCTTAAACAAATACCAGATTCGGACCGATATTCTGTCAGACGACGACCCTAGGCGCACCGGCCTGAACGATGCTCTGGTGGAAGCCCATGGCCCGATCACCCTCTTTGAAACCAGCGTCATCGACAAACCGACCGTGGACCAAATGAAAGGAGTGCTGGATAACATCACGGGCCGGGTTAACAGGTTCGGCACAGAAGAGCCGATCATCCAGATATTCGGTGAAGACCGGCTCATCGTCCAGCTCCCCGGAGCAAGTGGCTCGGTCACCGAGATTTTGTTCGCCGAACCTGATCCTCAGGCAGACCCACCCGCACCGGAAGTAGATATAGCAACGGAACTCCCGAGGGTGTTGGCCGAGGCTGGTTACGAAGACTTTGAGATTGACGTCAGAGACCGATTGTTATACCGGGTCCGGTCGAACACCGTAAGTAACGACATCCAAGGCCGCGCCCTCACCGCGTTGATTACGAAGATCGGCCCGGTGGCCCAATTTGGTGTAACCAGCGGGATCGACGACGCAAAGGCGTTAATCGGCCAGACAGCGCTATTGGAGTTCAAAGAGCGGACTTGTTCGGACAGCTCCTGTACGACTTTTAGCGACGCTGACCTCGGTCTGACCGGTGACGACCTGTCTCGCGCCGAGGCATCCACGAACCAGGTTGGAATCGGGTGGGTGGTGAACCTCCAGTTCAACGGCCGGGGCTCTGATATCTTCTCCGACCTGACCCAACGCATATCCACAGCTGAATCCCAGTTGACGAAACGGATCGCGATCATCATGGATGGCCGGACCCTACTCGCCCCGGTGGCCAGAGCCTGGATTCGCGATGGCCGCACTGTGATTTCCGGTAACTTCAACAGGGAGGAAGCCCGCTCCCTGGCAATCCAGATCGAATCCGGTAGCTTGGACGTGCCGCTTAAGCTGATTCAAGAGAGCGATGTTGATGCCCTGCTGGGGTCAGAGTCGTTGAAGAACAGCCTGATTGCTGGCTTGGTAGGTTTGGGGCTGGTCTTCATCTTCATGATAATTTACTACCGCATGGCCGGCGTGGTAGCGGCATTCGCGCTGGTGTTCTACACCATCATAGTGCTGGCATTCTTCAAGATGATTCCCATCACCTTGGAACTCGCACACATCGGTGGTTTCATCCTGTCCATCGGTATGGCTGTTGACGCCAACATCCTCATCTTCGAGCGCATGAAAGAAGAGGTCCGCATTGGCCGCACATTGGCTTCATCCATGGAAGTGGGATTCAGCCGTGCTTGGCCGGCCATCCGGGACAGCAACATTTCCACCATGATCACTTGTTTGGTACTGCTATGGTTTGGCGACCGTCTCGGCGGCGGCTTAGTAACCGGTGTGGCCATCAGCCTGTTCATCGGTGTTGCGGTCAGCATGTTTACCGCCGTGGTCGTTAGCCGGAACCTGTTGCAGTTGATGGCGTGGATCGGTCTGGGTGGGAAGATCAACCTCTTTACACCGGAGTCATTGCCGCGCTCCAACCAGGAAGCGACGCCGGCCCCGGCCGCGAGAGGAGGGAGCTAGTGCTAGATATTGTAGGTAAACGAGGTTGGTACTTCCTCGTCTCTGTCCTGGTGATCGTCCCGGGCCTTATATCCATGATCATCGCGCCGGGCTGGATCACTGGGGATTCAGGCCTGAAGGCAGGCATCGATTTCAGCAGCGGATCCGTGATGAACGTTACCTTCCGCCAGCCGGTGGAGGAGGAAGACATCCGGAACCGCTTGAATGAGCTCGGTCATTCCGAAGCGCTGATCCAGCGCCTCGGCGGGACTAACTTCTTCATTAGGACCGAGGTCTTGAAAGAAGCCATCGGTGACCAGCCTTCCGAGCGAGAGGTCATTGAAAGCAGCCTAGAGCACTTTTTGGGCATGGAACGAGACCGGGTAGAGTTCGATACTGTCTCACCCATCGTGGCCCAAGAAACGGTTAAGACGGCTTTCTATGCCTTGGCCGCCGCGTCGGTCTTTATCCTGTTCTTTGTTTGGTACGCGTTCCGACGCGTGCCCAAAGCACACCGGTACGGGGTTAGCGCCATTCTGGCCCTGGTCCACGACCTGCTAATCATTCTCGGCATATTCTCGATCTTGGGCCGGGTCATCAACCTCGAAGTGAACTCCATGTTCATCGTCGGCTTGTTGATCGTGGCCGGTTACAGCGTGAATGACACCATAGTTGTGTTCGACCGAATCCGTGAAAACGTCTCACGCAGTCCCGACCGGGACCTGGGAACCATGGTCAACCTGAGCATTATGGAGAGTATGGGACGGTCGCTGAACACTAGCATTACAACCTTGGTGGTATTGCTGGCCATGTTATTCATCGGAGGCAACAGCATCCGCGAGCTGCTTCTGGTGTTGGCCATCGGAGCGGTTGTGGGGACCTACAGCTCCATCTTCATCGCCAGCCAGTACTTGGTGATGTGGGACCGGGGAGAGATTGGCCGGTTTTTCAGGCGGACACCGGCGGCAACAGCCACGATGTTGTGGCATCTGATCGGCCGTTAGCCACCTGCAGTGCAGGATCATCCCGCTTAGGCGTTAGGCAATAGAACGATGCGTCCGGTGGGTCTACGCTCGGACACCATGCGGTAGGAATCGATGGCCTGCCCCAAGGGCAATTCCAGGTCTACAACAGCCCGTAGTCTGCCTTCCAGCGTAAACTTGGCCGCCCGTTCCACCGTTGCTCTCGAAACACCAGTTGCGCCCAAGACTTGGGCGTCGCGAAAGATGATTTCCGCTGGGTTCAAAGTGACGTTCTTTCCCAGTATCTCTCCAAGCAGTACCAACCTGCCGTACTGGGCCAGGCTTCTGAGAGTCGAAGGAAACATGGCCGAGCCCACGGTGTCAATCACGACGTTGGCGCCCTCGTCTTCAGTCATGGCCATCACCATCTCGGAGAAGTCCAGGTCTTCGTCTCCCAAGACCTCATCGGCGCCCAACTCACGCAGGGAATTCTCCTTTTCTGGAGACGAAGAAACCGCCAGAACACGTGCCCCCAGCGCTGCCGCTGCTTGCACGGCATGAGCGCCCAGCCCACCGCCCGCGCCTGTGACCACCACCGTTTCTCCGGAGGCCACCTGGGCAGTTGTCTCAACCGCCTGGAGGGCGACACCCATGGGGCAAGACAATAGCGCCGCACCGATCGGGTCGATCCCTTCAGGCAATTTCACCAGACTGTGTTCCGAGAGCGCAACGAATTCCGCGAACCCTCCGTTGCGGCCGTGCCCGATGCCCTCTCCGAACCGGCACCGGTGCTCACGTCCGTTGGTGCAACGGTCGCATTTACCACAGGCGTCAGTGAGAATGCTGACGACCCGGTCACCCCTAGTCAGTCCGGTGACATTCAGGCCGGTCTCTTCGATCACCCCTGAAATCTCGTGACCTAGGATGATACCCGGCGCGACTCCCCTGCGTAGGACTCCGGCCATCACCGACCGGTCATGGTGGCAAAACCCGCAAGCGGTAACCCGCACCAGCGCTTGGCCAACTCCGGTTTCGGGCGTGGGTACGTCTATCACCTCGAGAACAGGCGAGTCGCCAGGTTGCTGCACGGAAAGGGCTCTCATACCGGCAGATTATATTCCTAGGAACGTATACCGCCAATGCGGCGCTAACGTATAATTGGCGATGCCCGACCCGCCTGCACAGGCTCGAATTCGGTTTCGGTGAGGGCTGGAAGACGTTGGGATTCATCGGGAGTTCATATGAAGATCGGGGCCCATGTTTCCACGGCCGGAGGCATCAGCAACGCGGTGGCCAGAGGGCAGGAGATCGGTTGCGAGGCGATCCAGATCTTTGGCTCGTCGCCCCAGGCCTGGGCCTTTAAACCCGTTCTTGGAGAGCAGATTGGGCGCTTCAAACAGGGTCTGATAAACGCCGGTATAGGCGCGGTATTCCTACAGGCCATCTATCTCATCAATTTGAGGACGCCCAGCGAGGAAACGTTGCAGAAAGGCATCGATTCATTAATCAACTATATGAATCTGGCGGCTGAAATTGGGGCTGACGGAGTCATCGTCCACCCTGGGAGCCACGGCGGCCGGGGTTTTGAAGCAGTGCTACCGCAGGCGGCTGAGGCCATCAAGACTGTCTTAAACGCCTCTCCTGAAGGGCCTTGTTTGGCAGTGGAGAACATGGCCGGCATGGGCCGGCACGTCGGTGCAAAGTTCGACGAACTGGGCCGGATATGAACGCGGTGGACAGTCCCCGATTGAAGATATACCTGGATACACAGCACGCCTTTGCCGCCGAATATGGCCTGACCAATCCCCAGGGGATACAGGGCATGTTGGCCGAATTGGACTCGGGTACTGGCAGCGCTAACGTAGCGGCGGTTCACACCAACGATTCCAAACGGGTCTGCGGTTCCGGAGTGGACCGGCACGACAACATTGGCGATGGCTTCATCGGAGAAGAAGGCTTTGTCGCCATCATGGCTAATCCTGCTTTCGCCGAAGTGCCATTCTTGTTGGAAGTTCCGGGTTTCGAGGGCAAAGGCCCAGATCAGCAGAACATGGATATCCTGAAGAAGATCAGATCGAAGGTTGGGCTTTCCAGTTGATCAATATGACCAACCGGGAGTTCGTGCGGCTCGTGCGCCAAGCGTACCGGGAGATGCCCGACCAGGTGATTCAGGCTCTGGACAACGTGGATGTGGTGGTCGAAGAGTGGCCCGGACCTGACGAGGAAGACCTATTAGGCGGGGAGGGTACTCTTTTCGGACTCTACAGCGGCGTCCCACTGATTGACCGAGAGGGCGGAGACCCAATGTTGCCGGACCGCATCGCCATCTACCGTCAGCCCATCCTGCGCAGTTGTTCCAGCAGGACGGAGGCTGAACACGAGATCAAAGTGACCCTTTGGCATGAGATCGGGCATTATCTGGGCATGAGTGAGGATGACTTGCACCGGCTGGGGTACGGCTAATGACAACCGTGCTTAGCCGAGCCGGATGGGCCATGGGCACCGGGATGGGCATTGGTCTGGCCCCCCTCGCCCCGGCCACCGTGGCTAGCTTAGCCGCAGTACTGCTCTACGGCTTCTCCCCCCTTGATGAAGATTCAATCGGCTTCTTCCTTCTGTGCGGACTGGGGTTCTTGGCCGGGATATGGGCCTGCCAGACTCTGATTACTGAGGCCGACCACGACCCCAAGAGGGCAGTCTGGGACGAGTTCGCCGGGATGTGGATCACCTGCCTGTTCCTGCCCAAGACCTTTCTCTGGCTCGCGGCGGCATTCATCGTGTTCCGTGTGCTGGACATCCTGAAACCGTGGCCGATTCGGCGCTTCGAAGGTCTGCCCGGCGGACTGGGAATCATGGCCGACGACCTAGCGGCTGGGGGGGTTGGGGCAGTCGGATTAAACGTTGTCTACGGGGTGTTTAACTAGGCGGCATTGAACAGCCTGGAACTTTGTCTGCAAAAAACGCGGTTGCTATACGCCCTTGCAGCCGAGCCTGGTTCCATTGCCCGGCAAAAACCCCTATGTTATACTCGGACAAGCATCAACTCGCCCCTTTCTAGCTTCGGCCTAGGCGTCAGACTAGAACAGACGGCGGGGATTTTGCGAGTCACGCCGTCGTCCTGCGGCAGACTCTCGGACGTAACCGGCCAGACCGGCTGGTAAAAGGAAATGTATAGTATATGGTAGAGTCCCTGGAATTACCTGAAGAGCCAACACCGGAAGAACCCCAAGCGACAGAGGCAGCCCCGGTTCCTGCCACAGCTGTTGCTACTGAACCAGCCCCCGCGCCTGAACCCGTTCCCGCCCCGCCCCCTGCACCCCCCGTTCGAGAACATCTCACCATGAAAGCCCTTCTCGAGGCGGGCGTCCACTTCGGGCATCAGACCCGGCGGTGGAACCCCACCATGAAGAAGTACATCTTCACCCAGAGAAACGGCATCCACATCATTGACCTGCAGCAGACCTTGGGCATGATTAACAATGTCTATCAAGAGATGGTGGACCTTGTGTCCCAGGGCGGCAAAGTCCTGTTCGTAGGGACCAAGCGCCAGGCCCAAGAAGTTATCCAGAGTGAAGCCGAACGTTGCGGCATGCTGTACGTGAACCAGCGCTGGCTGGGCGGCACCATGACCAACTTCCAGACCATCCGCACACGTATCAGCTACATGCTGGAACTCCAGCAGAAGCGGGACCAAGGCTATTTCCGGCTCTTGCCCAAGAAAGAAGGAGTAAAGCTCCGGGACACCCTGAACCGCTTGGAGAAGTATTTCACCGGCGTACGGGACATGACTGAAGTCCCTAAAGCCATATTTGTTATCGACATTGGCCGGGAAGACATCTGCATCGCCGAAGCCCAGCGCATGGGCGTTGAGATTTTCGCCATCGTCGACTCAGACTGCGACCCCAACAAGGTTGACCACATCATCCCCGGAAACGACGACGCCGTTCGTTCCATCCGATTGATCACCAACCGCATGGCTTCCGCCGTCTTGGAAGGCCTCGCCCAGCGCGAGGCGTTAGAGCAGGCGCGGATCGAAGAGATGGCCGAAGTGGACGAGTCTCAGTTTATGACCGCCTATGTGTCCTCTGATGACGAAGAAGAAGGTCTTCCGGAGATGGAGGGCCTGGATACAACCACCGTCGCAGAAGTAGCGCCTGTGGCCGCCGCTGCCATAACACCGGTGGCCGAGCCTGAAGTTGAAGAGCCGGACGCAAAAGCCGCCGCGCTTGAGGCTGCGGTAGCAGAAGCAGTAGCTGCTGAAGAACCGGTGGCCGAAGTGGCAGAACCGGAAGCAACGGCTGAACCAGAACCCGAATCTGAACCGGAGCCGGGACCTGAGCCAGAACCTGAGCCTGAACCGGAATCAGAGCCCGAACCCGAGCCTGAAGCAACTGAGGAACCCTCGGAAGAGTAGTCTTCCGGAGTCCCCAATCTACGGCCAGACTTTGGCTGGCTATTTAGGAGCAATCAATTGGCGGTGGATGTTCAACTGGTCCGGATCCTGCGCGATCAAACAGGCGCCGGGATTATGGACTGTAAAGAAGCCCTGGAGAAATCCGATGGCGACATGGAAAAGGCTACCCAAGCCCTTCGTGAGAAAGGGGTAGCCAGTGCAGGCAAACGCGTGGGCAAAGACACCAATGAAGGTGTCATAGAGACCTACTTGCACACCGGAGGACGGGTCGGAGCCATGGTTGAGCTTGGGTGCGAAACCGACTTCGTTGCCCGCACGGAAGAATTTCAAAAGTTGGCCCACGACATCGCCATGCAGGTTGCGGCCATGGGTCCGGTCTACATCGACAAAGACGAGATCGAAGACGGGGACACTCGCCCGCCGGCCCAGATCAGCCTGATGCAACAACCGTTCATCAAGAACGGCTCCTCATCCGTTGGCGAGATGGTTACGGAGTTGGCCGGAAAGGTCGGAGAGAATATCCGGGTAGTCCGTTTCACTCGATTAGCAGTCGGCGAATAGTTTACTGACAGGGTATGGCTGAACCAATATACCGTCGCGTAATGCTGAAGATCAGCGGCGAGTCTCTCAAAGGAGAGACTCAGTTTGGCATTGACCCATTGGCAGTTAATTACCTCTCAGAACAGATCGGCGAAGCCGCCGCCTTGGGCGTAGAGGTTGCCGTGGTGATGGGAGGGGGCAACATCTGGAGGGGGGAGGCGGCCGAATCTAGGGGGATGGACCGGGCGACCGCCGACTACGCAGGTATGTTAGCCACCATAATAAATGCTCTGGCCTTACAGGACGGCTTGGAACAACGGGGCATCGACGTCCGCACCCAGAGCGCCTTGCAGATGCAGGCCGTGGCTGAACCTTACATCCGCCGTCGGGCCATCCGCCACTTGGAGAAAGGCCGGGTTGTGCTTTTTGCCGCCGGTACCGGGAACCCTTATATGACTACCGATACCGCGTCCGCGTTGCGAGCGTTGGAGATCAACGCCGACGTCCTGTTGATGGCCAAGAACAACGTTGACGGTGTCTACGACTCAGACCCTAATGAGAACGCCAACGCCGTAAGGTTTGGTAACCTTGATTACATGGACGCCCTGAACATGCGGCTGGCGGTGATGGACTCTACCGCCCTGTCACTCTGCATGGACAACGATCTGCCCATAGTGGTCTTCAACGTGTTTGAACCGGGCACCATGGGCAATATCCTCACCGGCGAGACCGTGGGCACACTAATCAAAGGGAGGGACTGATTATGGCTCCGAAAGGCGATAAATCCGACTTAACCCCTGAGTCTGTCCTGTCCGAAGTCTCCACCAAGATGGACCGCGCCGTGGATGCTTTCAAGCGTGACCTAACCCAACTCCGCACGGGCCGGGCCACTCCGGCGTTGGTGGAGAATATCGATGTCGACTACTACGGCTCCATGACCCCGCTCAAGCAGATCGCCTCGATCTCCACACCCGATGCCCGGGCCATTATGATTCAGCCCTGGGATACCGCGGCGATGCGGGAGATCGAAAAAAGCCTGCAGACCTCAGACATGGGCTTCAACCCGTCCAACGACGGTTCCATCATCACTGTGCCTATTCCCCCACTCACCCAAGAGCGCCGTCAAGAGATGGTCAAGCTCCTCAAAGGTAAGATGGAAGACGGCAAGATCTCCGTTAGGAACGTGCGCCGGGACGGCCTGGAATCGTTGCGGAAGCTTGAGAAAGAAAAGTCGATCTCCCAGGATGACGGCCGCCGTGCCCAAGACCAACTGCAGAAGACAACGGATGGTCATACCAAGCTGATCGACGAGACGGGTTCCGCCAAAGAGGCGGAGATCCTGCAGGTCTAGAGTCGTGCAGGTTGAGCCCAGTTCATCAGACTCGCCGGTTTTAGACGGCCCCAACATTCCGGTCCACGTCGCTTTTATCATGGATGGCAACGGCCGCTGGGCACAGAAGCAAGGCCTGCCGCGCATCGCCGGTCATGAGTATGGCGTGCAGTGCATCCAGAACGTGCTAGAAACCCTAGAGCCCATGGGCGTGAAGTTCGTCACCCTTTATGCCTTTTCAACAGAGAACTGGGGGCGCCCGCAGGAAGAGGTCGATGGAATCATGGATGTCTTCTCCGAGGCCGTCTCCAGTCAGACTGCCGCTCTTCATGAGAAGAACGTGCGCATCGTCCACGTGGGCAAAACTGAGAACCTCCACCCTGATCTTAGGAACGCCGTGGCGGAAGCCCAGCGTCTGACCGCTGATAATACCGGCATCACGATGAACGTCGCCTTCGACTACGGTGGCCGTGCTGAGATTCTGGAAGCCGTCCGGCGCATCATCATAGACGGAGTCGACCCAGACACCATCGACGAAGAGCTGTTTAGCCGTTATCTATTCACCTCCCATTGCCCGGACCCGGACCTGATCATCCGGACCGGAGGGGAGCAGCGCATCAGCAACTTTCTGCTGTGGCAGTCGGCTTACAGCGAGTTGTACCACACGCCGACCCTATGGCCCGACCTGGACGCAACCGAGCTGAAGCAGGTGGTGGAGACTTTTGGCAGCCGCCGTCGCCGTTATGGCGCTCTAAATCCAGAAGACCAATACCCGGAAGACCGATCCTCAGAACCCCAGACGCCTCAGCAGTAGGTACGGGGAACAGCTCTTGCTCCAACGATCGCTGACGGCGCTGGTTGGAATACCGGTCTTGGTGGGGGCCATCTGGCTTGGCGCCCCGTGGTTGACTGTGTTGGTGATTGCAGCCGGGCTGGCCGCGATCCGGGAACTCTACCGAATTACACCCATGGGCGTAGGCCCATTGCCCTTTGTATTGGGCGCTGCCTGGGTGGTGGCCCTGCTTTCGGGCGCCCAAGCCGCCTCCGGCCGAGATAATTTTTTGATTATTACCGGAGGCGTTATGGCCGCCGGATCGTTTGCCGCACTGCTTTGGTTCATCGCCTTTTACCGTGGCGAGGAGTCATTTGGGCGAAGAAGATTCCCCGTCGGTTTCTCGTACCTGGTTCTTGGGCCGGTCTACGTCGGGTTTCTTTTGGCTCACGCACTGATGCTTCGGGAGATAACCGGCTCTGACGCTGCTATCGGCGAGACGGACGCCGTCTCTCATCTGGGTCGTAGCTGGCTGTTGTTCGCCCTATTAACCACCTTCGCGGTGGACACGGCCGCCTATCTGGTGGGACGAACTGTGGGACGCCGGCCGATGGTTCCCAGCATCAGTCCCAACAAGACTTGGGAAGGAAGTATCGGTGGGTTTGCATCTGCGGTGGGCGCCGCGCTGGCGTTGGGACTGGTGTTTGACCTGTGCGTGCCGGTGTGGCAACAAGCGGTCATCGGGGCCGTGATAGGTGTGGTTGCCCAATGGGGCGACTTGATAGAGTCCAAGCTAAAACGCATTGCAGACGTGAAGGACGCAGGTAGTATAATTCCGGGACACGGCGGTATTTTGGACCGGTTGGATAGCATCTTGTTGACTATACCCGCTGTTTATTATTTGCTGGTCACGGCGTTTACACCTTGATTCGCCAGCGTCCATAGACGAGTTAACTGACAATGAAGAGAATCGTGGTACTTGGTTCTACTGGGTCCATCGGCCGCCAAACCTTGGACATCGTCCGGGCGTTTCCGGACGAGTTCGAGGTGATCGGTCTGGCCGCGGGAAACAACCTAGAACTCTTTGAAGAGCAGGTCAAAGAGTTCAGGCCCAAGCACGTTTGTTGTATCAACCCTCCAACTCAGGGATTTCCGGGCATGGAATTTACGCCCATGGAAGACATGGTGTGCCTGGATAACGTTGACCAAGTGATGGTGGCACTGATGGGCAGCGTGGGGCTGGTGCCGACGCTGAACGCGCTTAAAGCAGGAAAGTCCGTTGCTCTTTGCAACAAGGAGCCAATCGTCATGGCCGGCGGACTGATTAAAGATTATGCAGCGCGCTACGGCGGCGAAGTCCTTCCGGTGGACAGCGAGCCCAGCGCCATCTGGCAATGTTTGCGTGGCGAGGACAATGAGATTCTCAGGTTGTTGATCACAGCCTCGGGTGGGCCCTTCCGCACCACGCCCTTGGAAGAGATGGAGGCAGTGACACCGGAGCGGGCGCTTCAGCACCCGACCTGGAAGATGGGCAAGAAAATAACGATAGACTCTGCTACGCTGATGAATAAGGCGTTTGAAGTGATTGAAACGCACTGGTTGTTCAGCGTGCCCTGGGAGAGGATCGAAGTGGTGGTCCATCCACAAAGCACCATCCATTCCATGGTTGAGTTCGCGGATGGATCGGTCAAGGCACAGATGGGGCCACCGGACATGCGGTTACCCATCCAGTACGCGCTGTTCTACCCAAAGCGCCTGCCCAACACGATGATACCCAGACTGGACACGACAAATTCCCACACTCTGACCTTTGAGCCGATGGAACCGGGGCGCTTCCCGTGCTTCGAACTGGCGGTCTCCGCTGGCAAGAAGGGCGGCACCTATCCGGCTGCGCTTAGCGCGGCCGACGAGGTGGCGGTCCAGGCGTTCTTGGATTCCAAGATTGGGTTCACCGACATTCACAAGATCATCGACCGGGTCTTGACCGAACACGAGTCATTGCCAGGAGACAAGGCAGAGGACTTCTTGGAAGCAGACCGTTGGGCCACGGGAAGAGCAACCGAGCTTACCGGCGGGTAGAAAACCTTACTTGCCTCCATGTCGTAATACCTACCGCCATATCTGAATATGAATATGCATAGTAATTAAGCATGGAAACAGTTCTCATAGCCGTCGGCTCACTAGCGCCACTGCTCATATTTTTAGTGGTCATTCATGAGTTCGGCCATTTCGCTACCGCCCGCGCCATGGGAGTGAAGGTGCTGGAATTTGGTGTTGGCTTTCCGCCACGCGCTTTCGGTGTCTACACCGGAAACACGCCTGTGCTTGTCGACAGCGCGACCCGGTACGTTGGCCTATCCGGACCGGAAGACCTGGGCCGAGGCCTGAAGATTAAAGTAAGGTCCGCCGAGAATGACCAGGGTAACCTGGTGGCCCGGGTGATCGAGTTAAGCAAGAAGCTGGCCAAGGGAGAAGCGGAAGGACCGGATGAAGAGCGTCCCGGTGAAGAAGACCTGCTGAAGCATGAAGGCAAGATACGCTACGTTGAAAACGGATCTATGGTTCTGGCGGACATGCTTTACTCAGTTAACTGGGCGCCCATCGGAGGTTTTGTCCGCCTGGCCGGCGAGGCTAACCCCAACGTTCCCCGTAGCCTGGCCGGGAAGGGCACCGGCACCCGTTTCCTTGTTTTGGTCGCGGGACCGTTTATGAACGCCATACTGCCGCTGCTGATCTTTACCGTCCTGCTGATGATTCCCCAGGAAGTCGCGGTGGGACGTCTGGTCATTCAAGAGGTCGGAGAGAACACGGCTGCATCCGAGGCACAGGTGCAGGCTGGGGATGTCGTTATCAAGGCCAATGGCCGGGATATCGAGAACCGGTTGGATTTAACCCGAGAGATCAATTTGAACGGCGGGTCCCAGATGGCGATGTTGGTGGAACGGGACAAGCGGGAACTGTTGCTGCACCTTCGTCCCAGATTCGACACTGAGTCAGCCAGGTGGCTGGTGGGCGTATTCTCCAGTCTGGAAGACGTCGAGATCGTAAAAAGGTCGGACCCCATCTGGGAGGCCATCCCCAACAGTTTCATCAACACCTGGGAGATGCTGGTGTTGGTTAAACAAGCCTTGGGCGGGGCAATCGGCGAGGGATCGTCCCCTGAATTCTCGGGGCCCATCGGTATAGCCCAGGTCACCGGGGAGATAACCCGGGATGGCGGCTGGTATGGTTGGTTCGGCGTTGCCATCTTGCTCAGCATCAACCTGGCCATCTTGAACATTCTGCCCATACCCATGCTAGACGGTGGCCGGATATTTTTCGTGGTGCTGGAATGGGCGCGCCGCGGCAAAAAGATACCGGCCCACAGAGAAGGCATGCTCCACCTGATTGGGTTCGCGATATTGATGGGCGGCATCGTGCTGGTGAGCGTGAACGACGTTGGACGTTTGCTCGATGGCCGGAGTTTCCTCGGCTAGCTTTCATTGAAGCACGCTCTTTAGGAGCACACCCTTCGGGTAATCCGCGCCTATCGGGTCCATCTTACTCTGGAACCTTTTCCCTCATTCGTGTAGTATTAGCGTGCCTTCGCATTGGATAGCGAGGTATGTCCTTTCAGGCGTGATATCAAGCGAATTTAACCTCTTCGATCTATTTGTCGAGGGATGAGAATAATGAGTAAACGTCGAGTAACCAAGCCGGTCTATGTAGGTGGCGTTAAGATAGGCGGCGGAGCGGACGTTACGGTCCAATCCATGACCAAGACCGATACCAGAGACGTGAAGGCCACGGTCAAACAGATTCATGAGTTGGAAGAGGCGGGCTGTGAATTGATTCGGAGCGCCGTGCCCGACGCCGATGCGGCGGAGGCCATGGCCGAGATCAAGAAACAGATCCACATCCCGCTCATCGCCGATATCCATTTTCATTACAAACTTGCCCTAACCTGCTTGGAAGGCGGTATCGACTGCCTCCGCTTGAATCCTGGGAACCTGCGCAATGAAGACCAGGTGCGTGAAGTGGTCCGAGCGGCGAAGGCACGCAACGTTCCAATCCGAATCGGCGTTAACTTTGGCAGCCTGCCACCGGTTGGCGGTATCGGCCGCACCAGAGGCTTTTCTCGGCACATGGACCTGGTAAATGCCCTTCCCAAGGCTCAGGACGCTAAGGAAGGCGACTACAGTGCGGTCGACCACATGGTGGCGACGGCGCTATGGGAGATCAGTCTTTTGGAAGAACAGGACTTCGACCAGATTAAGATCTCCATGAAGGCCTTCGACGTTCCCACAACCGTGGAAGCGTATACGCGTCTGGCTGGCATGATGCCTTACCCGTTGCACCTGGGCATCACTGAGGCCGGCACTCCGATGGCCGGTTCAATACGCACATCGGTGGGATTGGGCGTGCTTCTTTACAGCGGAATCGGGGACACCATCAGGGTCTCATTGAGCGGAGATTCGACCGAAGAGGTCGCCGCCGGCTACGAGATATTGAAGTCACTCAACATGCGCAAGAAGGGCTCGGTATTGGTCGCCTGCCCCAGCTGCGGCCGGGCCGATATTGACGTGGTTAAGTTGGCCAACGATGTGGACGCGCTGCTCAAAAAGGGAAACAAAGAGATCACCGTCGCCGTCATGGGATGCGAGGTCAACGGGCCCGGCGAGGCAAAGGACGCCGACGTTGGGATCGCTGCCGGAGCGGGTCGTGCAGTTATCTTCCGCAAGGGCGAGAAGGTCCGCGTGGTGCCTGAGGCTGAGATGTTGACCGCCCTCATGGAAGAGGTGGAAAAAACGCCTGTGCCCGCCGACGACTAACCGCTCCCGCTCGGCCATTTTACTTTCGTCCTTCCAAGGTCTTTTTTGGCATTCGGAGATGCCTCTATTTGGGTACGCCGTCCCCACTTGTCCTGTGTCAGTCGCTATAATGGGTTGGCTCTGGCGATTCCAATATTTCCAAGGGGGCTTTGCCCAAACATGAGATTCTCCCGGATGGTCTCCAAGACCCTACGGTCCGACCCTCCCGACGCCGAAACGGCCAGCCATAGGCTGATGCTCCGGGCCGGACTGATTCACCAGGTTGCCGCCGGGGTTTATTCATACCTGCCGCTAGCCCTCCGGTCGCTGCGCAAGATAGAAAACATCATCCGGGAAGAGATGGACGCCGCTGGTGGGCAAGAGTTGATGATGCCGGCATTGCAGCCTCAAGAGCTATGGGAGCAGACGGGACGGCGAGAGGCCTTTGGCGACAACATGTTTTCTCTTCAGGACCGGCGGGGCCGCCTCATGGTGCTGGCCCCGACCCACGAAGAAGTGATCACTAACGTGGTCAAAGCCAACGTCCAGAGCTACCGAGATTTGCCCTTGATCTTGTACCAGATCCAGACCAAGTTCAGAGACGAACCACGCCCCAGGGCAGGCCTGGTCCGGGTGCGTGAGTTCGACATGAAGGACGCCTATAGCTTCAACGCCGACGAGGCAAGCCTAGACGAGAGTTACCAGGCTATGGCCCAGGCCTACCGCAATATCTTCCGGCGCTGCGGCCTGCCCGTCTTGATGGCTGAGGCGGATAGCGGGGCCATCGGTGGCAAAGACTCCCACGAGTTCCTGCTGGCCACCGACACCGGCGAGGACACCGTTATCACCTGTCCTTCTTGTTCCTATACTGCCAACGCTGAGAAGGCCGAATCGACCTACCCCGAAGTGGAGGCAGAACCCGAAGAGGCGTTGGAAGAGGTCGCCACTCCGGGCATCAAGACCATCTCGGGACTGGCCGAGTTCCTCGGTGTGCTCGAGTCCAAAACCCTGAAGGCAGTCTTCTATATGTCCGACGGTGAACCCCTGTTCGTCACCATCAGGGGCGATCTGGACGTGAACGAGGTCAAACTTAAGAACGCCCTTCAGTCACACGACCTGCGGCTGGCGGAAGACCACGAGGTCAAGGCAGCAGGCCTGGTCGCAGGATCCGCGTCAGCCATTGGTCTGGAAAACATCAAACGGGTGGCCGATGTATCCATCACCAGTGGCAGCAACTTCGTGGTAGGGGCCAATAAACCGGACATCCATTTCAAGGGAGCCAATTACCCTCGAGACTTCCAGGCAGATATCGTGACTGATATAGCCCTGGCCCAACCTGGACAGCTTTGCCCACGCTGCGGACACGTTTTGGATTCCACCAAAGGGATCGAAGTGGGCCATATCTTCAAGCTGGGGACTTTCTTCAGCGAAGCCCTGGGTGCGGATTTCTTGGACAGCGAAGGGCAGCAGCACCCCATCACTATGGGCTGCTACGGGATTGGCGTGGGGCGGCTGCTGGCGGCGGCGGTGGAGCAGAACAACGACGAGGACGGTATCGTTTTTCCTATCCCAATCGCACCTTATCAGGCGCATCTGGTGGGACTGAATATCGCCACCGGGGAAGTCGCCGAGGCCGCGGAAAAGTTGTACGGCGAATTACAAGATGCGGGCATCGAAGTGCTATTCGACGACCGTGAGGACGCGGCGGCGGGGGTAAAGTTCAACGATGCCGATCTGATGGGCCTGCCCGTTCGGTTGGTGGTCAGCCCGCGCAATCTGAAAGCCGGTGTGGTGGAGATTAAAGGCCGGACCGATTCCGAGGCCGGCAATGTGCCATTGGACGGTGTCGTGGCCGCCGTGCGGGAGCGTCTGGCGGCAGACTAAGAGCTGTTGGACCCGGATTCCATGCAGGAAGACAGGTACTTCAGGTTCTCCAACAGGGCCGGCGCAATCTTCCCTTTGTGAGAGCTGGACAGCAGCAACAGCAGGCGTAGCTGTGCGCCAAGGTCGGCAGCCAAAGCCCGTTTGGCTTCAGCTACCGTATCTCCCTCCACCGGCACACGGACACCGGCCAGGGGCAGGCGTGTCTTCGATTCCGTTGCCCAGTACTTGTCCAGGCTGTCCAAGATCACGATGGGAATCTCTTTGCTCAGAACGAAATTTGCGTCGTCGGCGCTGTCCGACGGACGAAGCACGTCGATCAAAACCCGGGTGGACTCCGAGTGACTGATGTGGAATTCAGCCGCGTTCGGTTGGCTGGTGGAGATGTATTTCCAACTCCAGTCATCCGGCGTGGAGTGGTCCACGCCAGGTTGAATCTTGATAGGTGTGGTGATGTCCTCGGCTAAAGGACGGCCCTCATCCTGCGGCATACCCGTGTTCTCCCTCTTCTGCGCCTTCCAAGTCCCAGGCAGCATATACCTGCTCTGGCAGGGTAATAGGCCCAACGGCGTCTTCGTACTCTTTCACGTGTTTGGTGGTCAGCAGGGCGATCGCCTTGAGCATCTGAGGGCTCACCTTGATGCGGGCCCGAAGTATGGGCTCCCGCTCCTCCATCTGCTCGCCGAAAAACAGCACTGCGGAATATAGGCTACTGAAGATGTGCATGGAGTCGCTGTAGAACGTGATGGGGTCAAGGGAGCCGCCTTCGGGGGCATTGCCGTCGCCCTCACTTTGGCTGACACCTGGATTAACGTACGAACCCTCATTGGGAATCTGATCGTCAGGTGGGACATAGGGACGTTGAATGATGGGCATGGTGCCTCCGATGGTAACGGGTTTTCGAGGAATTAGGCTCTCGAATTAACCGGTCGATTTTACGCCTGGGCCTGCGAGGCTGGGACGGGCTTATTATACACGCCTGGCCGGGCCAAAATTTCGAGGCGCATCAGAATCATTGGCGGTGCATCAAAAAGTTTATAACAAAGCCCAAGGGAGATAAGAATAGCCAATGCAACGGGACCCAGAGGAGCAAGACAAAATAATGTCAGAGATTGGTGATTTCAGAAAGGCCAAACACCAATATTTTGGCGGCGACCAAAATTCACCGCTGACCCCGGCACAGCAGAAGGGATTCCAGGGGTTGGAGTATTTCCCGGAAAACCCGGCCCCGCAATTCGTGTTGGTCGTGGAAGAGTTCCCCAATGACTCCAGAGGCCTGATTCAGATGGCGACCGGTTCCGGAGACACAGTGCCGCATACGCGGTAGGGGCAGTCGAAGTTCGAAGTTGATGAGGAGTCTGTGGCACTAACGGTGTACCGAAGCGTGGACGGAGACGATTTTCTTTTAGCCAGCGAAGACACCAGCAGGTCCAACGCCGGAACCGGCCAGTTGATGCCGCTGGGTTGGCAAAGGGCCACGATTTGAGGCTGCGATTGGCTGGCCAGAACGTTCAGAGACTCGATCAGGTGAGAGATCCGGACCTCGGGTTCCACTTTGCGACGAGTTGAAAGACCGGTGACCCCGCTTTCAATCACCTCGCCATTCTTGAACACCGCCCAGCCGGTTTCTCTGACGCCCGCGTCCAAGGCCAGCAAAGCTGGAACTTCGGCGGTAACATTCATAACGACACCGCCGCGACTACGGCAACCAAGTTCGGTTGCCCGGCGCCCAACGCCTTCTGCCCGGAATCGTCGGGCGTGGCTGACCGTGGCGATTGTGGTACTTCCGCGATTGTGTCTATAGGAGTGTGGACTTGGTACAAACCGCTATAGTAGTAGGTGCCGCATTGCAGGCAAAGCCAATCGCCATAGTCGGCTGCTAGGTCGCCTTGGCATTTGATACAGGTTTTGAGGCGGAACCAATTCACGATTCATCTCGATCAGGTCTGTCTTGTAGATTTGTGGAGTTAGTCGTAGATTTAGTCAGACTTGGATAGCTCGTAATATTTTATTTGGTAAGTGACATAACAACGCTATTAGAACGATTGTTCGAAAACAATCTTTACCTGTCACGGATAGGCTTCGAACGAGCTACGATAGACCGGTGAAAGATGGTGCTTGAGCCTGACAGTCTTGACCCTTGAATTGGCGGTTTCTATAATTGTTTGTTGCGTGGGGGATCGGCCCACATTTTCTCATTGACTGCACCAGCGGTATAGAACGCTGTAGGAGCGCCCAATTGACCGAGTCCTCAGCTCAACCGCCAACAGCGGAGAGCATCGAAGAAATAACCATCTCTGCCTCTGCGGAGTTGGAGCGTCTGGAAAACCTGGAAGCAGTGGACCAGTGGCGCGTCTCATACCTTGGCCGACGCGGCACGCTGACGACCGTTCTGCGTGGCCTGTCGTCCCTTGAAGTAGAAGAACGCAGGACCGTTGGCGCGCTGGCCAACCAGGCGAAGAATACGCTTGAAGAGCGGCTTGAAATACGCGTCCGCCAGATTAATGAAGCGGCGCTGACCCGCTCAGCTAGTCAGGACCGGTTGGATGTTACACTGCCCGGCCGTCCGGCCTTGGAGGGCCGCCTTCACCCGACAACCCAGATCGTCAGGGAGATCTGCAGCGCATTCGTTGCCATGGGGTTTGGCGTCGTCGAAGGGCCGGAGGTTGAATGGGACCATTACAACTTTGAGATGCTGAACATCCCCAAAGGGCACCCTGCGCGGGACATGTGGAACACTCTCTGGGTGGACTATGAGGACCCGGCAGGCGAGCAAGCCATGCTGCTGCGGACCCATACCTCACCGATGCAGGCCAGGGTTATGGAAAACCGGGAACCGCCCATAAGAGTGGTCGTGCCTGGCAAGTGCTACCGGTATGAGGCTACCGACGCCACCCACGAATGGCATTTCTACCAGGTGGAAGGCCTGGCCGTTGGCGAAGGCATCACTTTCGCTGACCTCAAAGGCACCCTGTATGAATTTGCCCGCCGGATGTTCGGCGAAGAACGTCAGATACGCTTCCGCTGCGACTATTTCCCCTTTGTGGAGCCCGGCGTCGATATGTCCATCGACTGTTTTGCCTGTGAAGGCGACGGCAACGAGTGCCGAATCTGCCGTGACAGCGGATGGATCGAGATCATGGGTGCCGGGATGATTCATCCCAAGGTCTTGGAAGGTGTGGGCTACGATACCGAGAGGTACACCGGCTTCGCCTTTGGCATGGGACCCGAGCGCATAGCCATGCTGAAATACGGGATTGACGACATACGCCATTTCTATTCCAACGACCTCCGGTTCCTGCGTCAATTTTAATGAGAAACAAACCTGGCAGGCTGTGGCCTGCCGCTTCGCAGGACCAGCTAATGCTGGAACCTGCGGTTGATGAGCTATATAGATGAAAGTCCCCTTAAGCTGGCTGAAACAATACGTCGATGTTGACCTGCCCGCACAAGACCTGGCCCACCGGCTGACCATGGCCGGCATCGAAGTCGGCGAAGTCGAGGTCATTGGTGGCTGGAGCGAGGTTTTCGTCGGTCATGTGACCGGCGTCCGTCCTCACCCCAACGCTGACCGGTTACGTCTGTGTGTGGTCAGCACCGGCTCCGAGGAATTGGAAGTGGTCTGCGGCGCGCCAAACGTGGCCGCCGGCCAGAACATCTGCTTCGCTAAAGTGGGCGCCAACATCTACAACACCCACACCGAGCGGCATGAAGTCCTGGAAGCAGCCAAGATCCGGGGTGTTGAATCCCAGGGAATGATTTGTTCCGCAGTTGAATTGGGTCTGGGCGACGACCACTCGGGCATCATCGAACTGCCTGAGGACGCACCTGTTGGGGCCTTGCTGGACGATTATCTGGGCGACACTGTCCTAGATCTGGAACTTACCCCCAACCGCCTCGACTGCCTATCGGTCCTGGGAGTGGCCCACGAGGTGGCTGCCCTGATCGGCAAAACCGTCAAAGAGCCGGAAACGAATTACAAAGAAGCGGGCGCGCCGATCACCGAGCAGATTGATATCAGAGTGGAGAGCCCGGAGTTGTGCCGCCGATATACCGCTAGCCTGCTGCAGGGCGTCAAGATCGGCTCTTCGCCCCAATGGCTACGGGACCGGCTGACCCGGGCGGGGCTACGGCCCATCAACAACGTGGTGGACGTCACCAACTTCGTGATGTTGGAGTACAACCAGCCCCTGCACTCATTCGACTACGACCTGATCAAGGACGCCACGGTCATAGTTAGGCGGGCGCGGCCAGACGAAATGTTGACCACCCTAGACGGCGTCGAACGGAAATTGACTGCTGAGAACCTGGTCATCGCCGACGCAAACGACGCCATTGGTATAGGTGGAGTCATCGGCGGGGCCAACAGCGAGATCAGCGTCAACACGGTGAACGTGCTTCTGGAATCGGCCACATTCGACGGCACCAACAACCGGGAGACGGCCCAGACTTTGGGACTGCGCACCGAAGCCACCCTGCGGTTCGAAAAAGGCCTGCGCCCGGAGCTAGCGCCCATCGCCCTGCGCCGGGCCACCGGCTTGATTCAGGAGGTCGCCGGCGGGACAGTGGCGCCGGGCATCGTGGACGTTTTGTCCGACGAAGGAGCTGATGCTCCGGTAGTGCCGCTGACCGGCGAGAAGATCAGGCGGATGCTGGGGATGGAAGTGGACCAAAAGCGGGTCCAAGAGACTCTAGATGCTCTGGGTTTCACCTGGGAGTTTGCCGGAGAATCCGAACTGAAAGTCACCGTCCCCTATTGGCGGAACGACGTAAACATCGAGGAGGACCTGGTTGAGGAAGTAGTGAGGACTATCGGCTACGATTCGGTCCCGACCACCATGCTCTCCAGTCCCATCCCGTTCCAGCAGCCGGTGCCGGTCATGGGCCTTCGCGACCAGATTAAAGACCTGCTGGCCTCCGAGGGTATCCAAGAGGTGATCAACTATCCTCTGGTAACCCTGCAGCAGTTGGAACAAGTTGAACAATTGGACCCGGCCAACCTGCCGATGCGGGTGGCTAACCCGATGAGCGCCGACCGGGAGTATCTTCGCACCACCCTGCGGGCCAGCCTGCTGGCCACCCTCGCCGCCAACCAGGGCCACGGCGCCGGGCCGTTCCGGTTGTTTGAAGCTGGAAGGGTTTTCTGGCCTAGGGAAGGCGACCTGCCCGATGAACGGGAGACCGTGGCCGGAGTGCTGGCCGGGCTTCGCCATGAGCCTTCTTGGCTGGAAGATGACAGTCTGCTGGATTTCTACGATGCCAAGGGCGTTGTGGAACTCGTCCTCAACCGCCTGGGGGTTTCGGCGACTTACGAACCCTCCGATGACCCGTCATTCCACCCCGGTCGTTGCGCCGTGATTAAAGTTGCGGATGCGGTGATTGGGGTCGTGGGGGAAGTCCATCCAGTGGTCATGGACCGGTTGGGTTTGGAATCGCCGCAAGTAGCCGCATTTGAACTATATTTAGGACCTATCTTGGCGGCTTTACCCGAAGGGCAACAGCAGTTTGAGCCATTGCCGAGATACCCCTCGGCCACCCGCGACCTGGCCTTGGTGATGCCAACCGATGTCGATGCCGGGCAGGTAACTCGATTGATATTGCGCCACCGGGGCGTGGACCGGGCGGACCTCTTCGACATCTATGCCGGTGAGAACATCGCCGAAGGCACCAAGTCACTGGCATTTCACGTATACTTTCAAGCGAGAGACCGGACCCTGACCAACGAAGAGGTCAACCGCTCTCTGGACGGTCTGCTACGGATTCTGGAACGCGAACTAAAAGTAACTCTCCGGGCTTAGACAGCCCAGACCGATAGGCAAATGACTAGTCACAACCACGGACATCACGCCAGAAATCATGATAGCGGGCATGAACCCCTTCATTCCCACGGCCATGGCCACGCCACTGAAGACATGCTTAGCGTTGAGCAGGCCTACGAGCGTGTCTTGGCCAGCTTCCAGACCCTAGACGCTGAAGAAAAACCCCTGCTGGAGTGCATGGGTCAGGTGCTGGCCGAAGATATAACTTCGCCTCTGGCGCTTCCGCCGTTGGCCAATTCTGGGATGGACGGATATGCCCTGCGCCACAGCGACATCGCAGGAGCCTCCCAAGAGAAACCCAGCAACCTTGAAGTCATCGGCATCGTGGCAGCCGGCCAGATGCCCGACAAGACGGTCGTTCCAGGCACAGCAATCCGGATCATGACCGGAGCCCCGGTGCCAGACGGCGCGGATACGGTGGTGCCCTTCGAAGAGACCGACGAGATACAGCGGAAGCGTGAGGGAAAGCCCTTAGACCAGGTAGCGATATTCGCCGATATGCCCACCGGCTGTAACGTGCGCCCTGCCGGCGAGGACGTTAGCGCCGGCACCTTGGTATTGGAGAAAGGGACGGTGGTCCGGGCCGCCGAAGTTGGCGTTATTGCGTCTCTGGGAATGGACAAGGTTAAGGTCATACGCCGTCCGGTGGTGGCGGTACTGGCTACTGGGGACGAACTGGAGAATACCGGTACGCCCCTTTCCGGCGGCAAGATCTACGACTCCAACAGCTTCAGTGTGGCGGCATCGATCGCCGCAAGCGGCGGAGTCCCGAGACTCTTGGGGATAGCCAGGGATAATTTGACGGATTTGAACGCCAAGCTGGAGGCCACGGCCGGTGCGGACCTGGTGGTCACTTCGGCGGGCGTTTCCAAGGGCGATTATGATATCGTGAAGGATGTGCTCAACGAGCGAGGGGAGATGAATTTCTGGTCGGTGCGGATGCGCCCGGCCAAACCCCTGGCGTTTGGGCACTTGAACGGTCCCGGCGGAAAGAACATCCCGCTCCTGGGCCTGCCCGGAAACCCGGTGAGCGCCATGGTGGCCTTTGAGATGTTCGCCAGGCCGGCGATCCGTACTATGTTGGGCAAAGCGAATATCCCGAGGCCGATGGTTGAGGGCGTGCTGACCGGCCCCATCCGGAACGAGGATGGACGCAGGGTATATGCTAGGGTGGAAGTTGAATTGAAAGACGGAGTGTACCAAGCCACTCCTACCGGCCCCCAGGGCTCAAATATCCTGACATCCATGTCTAGAGCCAACGGTCTGGCGATCTGCCCAGAGGACTTGGCTGGCAAGGATGCAGGCGAACAGGTACAGATCATCATGTTGGATTGGAACGAAGAGGTACAAGTATGACCACGCAAGAACCCAATGCCGAAGAAATGGTAAAAGAGTCGGCTGAAGCGTCGATAGAAGAAATAGTAGAAGAACCGGAAAAAGAGAACCCTCTGTTCCTGATCAGCGTTGACCGGTTGGCTAAATTGGAGCGCTCTTCGATCCACCTGGTGGCCGGAAGATTGACGGCCGCCAGCCCGTCGAAATACAAGCCAATCAACGAGATGGGCGATGTGAAGAGCCTGATTCGTGAGATTTCCCAGAATTACAAGACCGACTCCAGCTTCATACGCTCAGACATGCCGGTGCAGGAGATCATATTTCGAACGCTGCTGGCCCGGAACAACCGGCCCATGTCCTTGGTGGACCTGCATTATGAGCTGACAGAAAAGTGGGCCACACCCATCCGGCCCATTGTCATAACCGAGGAACGTCTGCTCCGTATCTTGGACAACGATACTTACTACGGGTTTGCCAGGAAGTAGATTTCCGGCATCAAATCGGCATAAAAAACCGGGGCGTAAATCACGCCCCGGTTTTTCTTTTTTATCCTTAGTGTGGCTAAACTGCGGCCAGTTGTTCCTTGGCTAGCGTAATCAGCTTGCTGAAACCTTCGGAATCCTGGACTGCCATGTCGGCCAGAATCTTGCGGTCCAGCTCCACACCGGCCAGCTTCAGGCCGTGCATGAACTGGCTGTAAGTGGTCCCCGCTTCCCGGCAGCCTGCGCCGATGCGGATAATCCACAAACGGCGGAAGTCGCCTTTGCGTTCGCGGCGATGCCGGTAGGAGTAGGCCCAGGCGTGCATCAATGCTTCATGCGCCCACTTGTAGCTGCGGGACGAAGCTCCGCTATAGCCCCTGGCGGCCTTCATTATCTTTTTGTGGCGGGCGTGCTTCGTGACGCCACGTTTAACTCTAGACAAGGGATGATCTCCGGACTGAGGTTACTTAGATTAAGTCGGTTGCCTACCCGTAGGGAAGCATTCTGTGCAGGCGCTTGAAGTCTGCACTATCTACCGCCAACTTATCGGCGAACTTTCTAGTTACTTTTGTAGGCTTCTTGCGCCTTAGGTGGCTGCTCATGCGCTTCCGGCGCATCAGCTTACCGGTTGCAGTTATGTGTATGCGGGCCTTGGCCCCTTTGTGTGTCTTAAGTTTTGGCATCAGCCAGCTCTTCTACCTGGTCCTGTTTTTTATCTTCTGGGCTGCCTTCCGCACCCTTTTCAGTCTTGACCAAAGCCGGAATCAGCACCATGGACAACGCCCGGCCTTCCATGGTCGGTGGGCGTTCCAATCGCACTTCGTCTTTTAATTCGTCGGCCACCCGCTTCAGGACCGAAAGGCCCAATTGCTGGTGAGCGGCTTCCCGCCCGCGGAAACGAACGGTGAGCTTGACCTTGGACCCGTCGCCTATAAACTCACGAATCTTGCGGGTCTTAGCGTCGAGGTCATGAGTCCCGATATTTGGCCGGAAGCGCACCTCTTTCTGTTCGGTGCTCCTCTGGCCCTTCTTGGACTCGCGTTCTTTCTTAGAGGTGAGGTATAGGAGTTTTCCGTAGTCCAGTAGCCTGCAGACAGGGGGTTCGGAATTGGGAGCCACCTCAACCAGGTCCACGTCAGCGTCGCGCGCTAGTTGGAGCGCCTTGGCGACATCCATCACACCAAGCTGGGCACCGTCGTCTCCGATGACTCGTACCTGGGGGCTGGTAATCCGCTCGTTTACCCGATATTGTCTAGCTATGCTCTGGTACCTCCGATAAAATCCTCATCAAATACGTGAAAGATAGGTCGGTTCACTCTAGCATACCCCCTATACAACGTCAAACAGACTCAGGCATGGCCCAGGCAGGACTACAGGGTGCGTCCGTACCTTTGGAGCAGGCGGTAGATCGCGCCTGCCCCAAAGTTGATTGCGTCCACCGGCACACGCTCATCAGGTCCATGGATGGTTGCGGCGAAATCCAATGTCTCCGGAAGCAACATTGGCAGGAATCCATAGGTTTGGATGCCAAGACGAGCAAATAGCCTGCCGTCGGTGGCCGCAGGCATGAGCATGGGCACCGGGATGCCGTCCGCGTCGCTCTCTTTCAACACATCACTCAATGTCTCGAACAACCCTAAGTCTGGCCGTTGAAGGCCCGAGTCGTGACTCAATACCTCAATCTCAGAAGCAGGGCCAGCGATCCCTCTTAATTCGGACATCAACAGCTCCGGCGAGAGGTTCGGCAAGATTCGGCCGTCCAGGTCCACGGATACCTTGTCGGGCGCAACGTTGATTGGGCCGCCGCCCCGCACCGATGTGGGATTGACGGTATTTCGGAACAATGGGCTGAATGTACGGCCCTTGCCGCCCATCAGTTTCAACGTCGAGGCCGTGAATCGTGGATTGAGCAGGGCCGCTATTCCGGCGCGGGCAGGCAGCGAGACATGTCTGCCGATGGCCTGGAACATTATTCGGGCCTCGGGGGCGTTACGTGGGTCGGAAATTGCCGGGATTGGACCCGCTGTAGGAACTGGGCCATCTCTGTCATTGGGTTGTGTTGTGCGGCCAGAAATGCGTGGCCGCCGGTGCCCCGGAAGGTCGCCCGAAGATGGCAGACCTGCTTTTCGGCGACCATGATCGGGTAGAACCGCCGCCCTCCCATTTGAAAGCTGAACCCGCCGAACTCGCCGGTGGCGTACTTGATCCCGGAGTATAGCTCCGCCTGACTTTTCATCGGAGACGACGGCCAGCACAATGTCGCCGGCCGGGGTCATTCCGTCGGTTTTAGCCCGTAGAATGGCGTGAAGCATCATCGCGATGCCGCTCTTCATGTCCAGCGAACCCCGTCACCAGAGAAACCCGTCTACCAGGTCGCCACCAAAGGGTGGATGCTGCCACCGCTCTGGGTTTGCAGGCACCACGTCGATGTGGCCTTGAAGCAGCAAAGGTTCGGCTATGCCGTCGCCGGGCAGCCGGGCTATGAGATTGGGGGCGGCCAGGAGCTTTGGCCAGGACTTGGTTCTGGATGCCGGCGTCGTCCCGCAGGGCCTTGATGTGTTCGATGCACTGGACTTCGTTGCCCGGCGGGTTGGTGGTGTCGAAACGCACCAGCCGCTGAGTCAGGGCGACTGAGTCCAGATAGGCGGGATTGGAAGAGGAATCGGTGGACACGATTATTCCGGCCAGTGAAGACCGAGGAGGTCTGCTAGTTATTCGTCGGCCGGGTCGTCGTCAAAGTCGAGGTCTAGGTCCAGGTCCAGATCGATGTTTGAACCGAGGCCTTGGAGGAATTCTTCCACCATGGGGGAAAGAGGGCTGCTTGAAGCGCCGCCTTCCGCGTTCTCCCGGTCATAGCGCTCTTCAAGCCGCTCCAAGAGGCCGGCGACTTCTGAGGTGTCGGAGACGATGTTCTGCAGTGACGCGTACTGTTGGCGCCCCCGTTCCGGGTCAGCTAGGCGGCTGGGCAGCCCGTAGAGGGTGCACAGTATCTTCATCAACCGAGCCGTGCCCGTGAAGTCTTCCTCGACTTGGAAGTATTGGGGCAGATGGACCACGAAGATGCGTGTCTCGATATCCATCTCTTCCAATGTGTTGGAGATGAGATATGTGATGGTGGTAGGACCTTCGTAATCACTGGGTCGAACGCCTACCAGCTTGTATTCTTCTTCGTTTTTAGCGTCGACCGTGCCGCCGGAGACCAACAGTTTCCGTGTGTGGGGCACCATGTCGTACATCGCTCCGATCATGGAGTAGCGTTTGACGCCGAAATGCTTCAGGACTTCGATCACGGAATCTGTATAGTCTTCCCCGTAGAGGTGAGGCTCCAGCAGGTGCAGAGTAATCAGGTCAGGCCCGTGCTCACGGACCGCGGCGCTGATGGTGGTGGAGGGGATGTTGTACTCCCTAACGCCTTGTTTCAGGACCGACTTGGGGCGGTATCGAGTGAAGTCGTAGTATCGTCCTGGCTTGACCAGGCGACCGATCTCCTTGGACTCAAGATGACGCTCCAAACGCCGCATCGAGAGGGTGCCAACGTTACCCACGTCGATCCAGGGCCTAAGGACCGCCAACACATGGGGGTCTTTAAGCTCGGGCAGAGGCTCTGGAAACTCGAAATCACCGATGCGCATGTTTCTAGTTTGACAGTGGAGTTTTGGATTTACAAGGGTTGGTTAATTCAGCGTATGGGGGGTTTCACTGATCGATCGTTACAGCCACGGCGGTGTGCGCTGGAAACCCGGATTTTGATATCATATGTAGCTAGGGTATGGGGCGGATGTAAGGCTGGATTCGGCTTAGGCCTACCCCGCCCGTCGGCCCGTTAGAACTTCTTCAAAGAAGGGCGAATGCCAAGAATATTTCCGGCGGTGATTGCCGTCATATTGGCTACGATTGTCATCGCTGCCTGCGGCGGCGATACGGTCACGCCTATCGTCGAGCCCACGGAAACCGAAAAATCCGAAGGTGTCCAAGTGGCTGCTTCTCCGCCCCTGTGGCGCTACGTGAATAGCGGCTGGGTGTCGCCGGTGAACGAGCAGTCCACCAATGCGTTCACCAGAGAGTTGAGGGTTGCCGTGATCACCAGCCCCCAAGAGATGGACCAGTTCAACCGCACGGTGATCGGCAAACGGACGTTGGGGACCGGCACAACTCTGGGCCGCCCCGAATTTCCGGGCTCGGTGGTCCTAGCGGCCTATTTGCTGTGGCTTCCGGTACAGGGTGACCCTCTGTCGGTGGTGGGCCTGAAGATTGACGGAAACCGGGCGGTGGTAGACCTAGAGTTGGAAGTAGACGCCCAGGGCCGGGAATATCCCTACCTGTATGCTCCCATGACCATGGTTACGGTGGACCGAGACGAGTTCCCGGCTGAAGGCCCTGTTTCCTTTGAGTTTAGGTTAGACGGAGAACTGCAGGTTACGCTTACTGATACTCTGCGATAGATTTACTCCACTATAGATATTAAATGACCGCTCGCCCTGAGCCTGTCTAAGGAAATTAAAGAGTTAAGGCTTCGGTGGGTGTCATTCTTGCGGAGCCGTGGATCGGCAACTTCACTATGAGCGGTTTGGGGTGGTGGCTGTTCTCTCTTTCCAAGAGGCGGCAGATGCAAAATAGGGCGGAATTTTAACCCGCCCCGTTTGCTTTCCGCGGAAGATCAGGCTAGTCCCTCCGGTCTGATACCTAGTCTGGGATCTCGGCGACCATGCCTTCACCAAGTTCTACGTCTACTGTCATCAGGACTTGGGCCACCAGGAGGTAGTGTCCAACCAGCACTGCCAAGTGCAGGGTGTCCTGCTCGCCGAAGCGGTCTACCAGGGCTTTATAGGTGGCGTCTTTTACCTTGTGGTCTCGCAGTAGTTCGTGGACATAACCCACGAGTAGGGCCTCGTCTCCCGAGAGGTCGCCGGGAGCCGTGCCGGTGGCGATGGACTTGATGGTCTCATCGGAGACGCCGGCGGTCCGGGCAAGCTTGGCATGTGCCGAGAACTCGTACTGGGAATGCATCTCTTTGGCCGTGGCTATTATGACCGTCTCTTTCAGATTCTCGGGTATGCCGAACTCGTAGCGAACGAAGGCTCCAGTGTCGGCGACGCGGGCGGCCAGTTTGGGACTGTGGAGCAATACACCGTAGGGACCGCGGATGCTGCCGCGGGTGCCGACGATGGAGTCGAAATATTCGTGGTCTTCTGCGGCCAGTTGGTCGCGGGTTACGGCTGGTAGTCTAGCCATTTTTGTTTCTCCTTTGGATTGCTGCTTTATTTCTTTATGGCTGGGACGGGATTGCCAGGGATGTTTACTCTTACGGAGCCGAGTTGGTTACGGCTGGTGAAGTAGAGCGTCTTCCAGTCGTCTCCGCCGAAGGCCAGGTTGGTGGTGGCGGTATATCCGTGCCTGACGATTCCCAATTTCTTGCCCGATGGGTCGAAGATGTAAAGGCCGCCGGAACCACCCGTATAGATGTTACCTTCTATGTCGACTTTCATACCGTCAGGCACTCCGGACTCGTCGCCCGTGACGTCGATCAATACCTTGTCGCTCTGCTTGGCCAGGGTGCCGTTGGGCATGACTTCGAAGGAGCGGATGTGGCCTCGCCGGGAGTCGTTGATGTATAGGACGCTCTCATCCGGAGAGAACATCAGTCCGTTGGGGACTACGAAGTCGCCGATCAATAGAGTCATGGTCCCTAGGTCGGCGCTGACCCGGTATACGCCAGAGAACGTGAGGTCCCATTGTTCCGCGGCGTAGGGACTGGTCCACGGGTCGGTGAAATAGATGCTGCCGTCCGACTTTACAATCACGTCGTTGGGGCGGTTCAACCGTCGTCCCTGGAAGCTGCTGGCAATGACTGTGACGCTGCCGTCGAACTCCTGACGGGCGACGCGGCGGCTGTCGTGCTCAGCAGACACCAAACGTCCCTGCAGGTCGCGGGTCAGGCCGTTGGCCCGGTTGGTGGGCTCTTGGAAGACGGTGGTGTCTCCGCCGGGGGTGTGTTTCATTCGCCTGTTGTTGTGGATGTCGCTGAATAGTAGGTAGCCGCCCTCTTTCCACCATAGCGGCCCTTCGCAAGGGCCTTGGTCTCCACCGAATCCATCGGCCAGCTCCAAGATGGGCTCTTCGGTCGAGATAATCTTGGACAGTTCTGGGGCAAATTGCTCTATGGGCATGTCCCCTCCTCTTAAATTAGTCTTCTTGCAGCCGGTTGCTAGCT
>Ga0209445_1000072_pt1 | contig 50913 bp, 45 predicted proteins | sample MarorgKNORR_S2LV_4_FD_188223 | JGI IMG/M metagenome (GOLD analysis project Ga0209445, IMG submission 188223) | Marine microbial communities from the Southern Atlantic Ocean, analyzing organic carbon cycling - NADW_A/KNORR_S2/LV (SPAdes) (version 2) | ecosystem: Environmental > Aquatic > Marine >... | reverse complement strand
TGGCCGGCAAAGGCGATCGGCAAGACGCCAACGGCAAAAATAACCAACCCCGAGGTGGTGGGGATACGCCTGCCAACTCTATCTATCAGGCGCCCGCCCGCGTAGGACGACACGGTCATTCCAGCGGAAACCGCAAAGATAATCAGGCCGATACGCAGGGATGAATCGTCCCTGCTGGAAAGGAGCAGCGGGATGGAGACCAGTAACGAGTACATCGATAGACGAGACACGAGGTCCCTTAGGTCTTGATTCGGGCCCAGCCATAAAATCGCCATGCGCACCTCTGGGTATTCGGCTCTCCGCCCGGCCCAACGGCGAGTCCGTTCGGACCGTCGAATCAGATCACGAGGCATTCTAGCCGTATCGGACGGTTTGCCGCACCCTCTTTTTACTCGACTTTTGTCACGGCGGCCAATAGCAGTGGGCACCGCATCCAACTGCGAGTATTATCTAGCCAAACCGACAATTTCATACCAGGAGAAAGATCATGGCTGGCACAAGAACGACCGTATCGGCGCTGAAGCGCAACTGGAACATGGTGAAATCGGCGGTGTCGGACGTAGACGACGCAACCCTGTCAGTCCGCCCCAACGACGATTCCAACTCGATGAGCTGGCTGGTCTGGCACATGGCCCGGGTCACCGACCGGCTGATACACATGCGCCTGCAAGATGCGCCGCAGATCTGGTCTACTGAATCCTGGTACGAGAAATTCAACATGCCGGACGAGCCCAATGACATGGGCATGGGGTGGTCCAAAGAGCAGGTTGCCGCCTGGCAGTCCCCTTCGAAGGACGTGCTCATGGGCTACTTTGACAAGGCGAACGCCGCAGCAGCCAGCTACATCAGTGGGCTAACGGACGCAGAATTGGGCCGGGAGATTCCTTGGAACGCCCCGACCGAAACGATGTCCATGGAAGAAGCTCTGGCGATTCTGCTCTGGGACAACATAGTCCACGGCGGCCAGGTCGCTTACCTACGGGGATACCACCAGGGAATGGGCTGGCACCGGTAGCGTTTACAGGTCGATCTTGAGCAGTTCCTCGGAAAATACGATATCTCCCTGGTAGATGCGCTGCATGGCCAGATTGGCATTGTAGAACGGTTCTTGGGCGGACAAGGCGGGTCCCATGTGCACCAGCACCAGCTTCTTAACCCCCGCCTCCTGGGCCATCTCCGCCGCTCCGGTTGTGCCGCACTGGCCTGGAGCCTCGCCGCTCTGGTTCATGACTTCCTGGTCGTCCCAGCACATGCAGAGCATCATATCGGCGTCCCGGGCCAGGTCGATCACAGACTGGCAAGGTTGGGTGTCGCCGGTGAAGACCACGCTGCCGTCCGGCGTGTCCACCCGGTAAGCCAAAGAGTCCAAGAAAGGCTGCACGTGCTCAGCCATCGCTGCCGTCACTTTCCAGTCCTTGCCAGACGCCACCTCGCCCGGCCCGACGTTCTTTGCCTGGGGATTGGGTGGGATGCGTGGCAGCGTTCCGCCCCTGTTCACGTAGACCTGGTGGCTCAGCGGATGTCCGACTCTCGCCCGCCAGTCAGCCGAGAACACCCCGTTCTCACCGATCAGACCTTGGGTGATCTCTTCTGTTAGCGCCGGGCCGTAGACGTTCAATTCCTCCCCGCGCCCGGCAGCCTGGTCCCACCGGCAGAGCAGGAAGCAAGGGTAGTCTATGTTGTGGTCGAAGTGGTGATGGGTGAAGAACAAGTTGTCCACCTGGGTTGGAAACAGCCCGGCCTTGACCAGCTTATGGGTCGCCGCCGGACCGCAATCAAACATCAGCAGTTCGTCGCCGATCCTCAGGGCATGAGAGCTGCCAAACCGTTCGGCGGTCGGCGTGGGAGTTCCTCCTCCCAGAACGAAAACCTCGGCCATGGGTTCTCCTTACGGTTGCCTCGAAAAGTAGTTTAGGGCTGCGCTATTACTGGGCGGTGAGACCGCCATCGATAACCAGTTCGCTGCCGGTCATGAATGATGACTCGTCAGATGCTAGGAAAAGCACTCCGTAGGCGATGTCTTCAGGCTGGCCGACGCGGCCTAGAGGGTGTCTGGACGCGTTCAGATCCCGACCTTCTTGGGTATTGAGCATCATCGGAGTGGTCATGGGCGTTTCGATAACACCAGGGTGGACGGAGTTGCAGCGGATACTTTCTCCGGCGTATTGGATCGCCGTAGACTTGGTCAGCAGACGCACCGCGCCCTTGCTGGCCGCGTAGGAAGAAGTCCGGCCTCCGGTCAACCCGGCAATGGAAGAGATATTTACGATGGAGCCGCCGCCAGCCTTCCGGATCTCAGGGATGGCGGCCTTAGTGCCCAGGAACACCCCTTTGGCGTTGATATCCATCACCAGGTCCCATTCATCCGAGGTCGTGTCCTCGACATTGTTTATCCGGGCGATGCCGGCATTGTTGACCAGGATATCCAGCTTCCCGAACCGGTCGACGGCAGCTGCTACGGCATCTTGCCAAGCGGTCTCGTCGGTCACGTCCAGATGAACGAAGACGCATTCCCCGCCAGCCTCGTTGATCTCTGCTTCGGTCTGCTTGCCGTCCTCATCTAGCACGTCGCCAATGACAACCTTGGCGCCCTCTTGTACAAACATCTTGGCCTCAACGGCTCCCATTCCACGGGCCCCACCACTGATCAGGGCCACTTTGTTTTCCAAGCGCATCTATTCCCCCAAAATTTTTCTAGTACGCGAGTCTAAGGGTGCATCCGGCCGAGCAATTCTTCCTTCCAGTTCTCGCCCTTTGGAAATATACCTTGGGCAGCTCGAATGTTGTAGTAAGTGGGCGCCACTCCCAGGGGTTCGCCATCATCCTTGACGGTCTCGATGGCCTGCTCCAAGAGCTTGCGCGCCGCAACGATCGCAATGTCGGCCGGGCCCAAGAATTCCTGCGTCCGGTCAACGATCGGCCCCATGCTCTCTTGGATGGCGCGGTCCTGCGCGTTGATCCCACGGATACCGGTGAACGTCTCGTGTTTCTGGACGTCCCGGTCCAGCATGTAATTGTTGTCCCGGTTGCGTATGGAACGAAACCCATTTGACGGGTCCACGTCGCCATCGAAGGTGTTGCCTGAGTCTTTCAGGGCGCTCTCATCCTCGGGTAGGGACTCCGTGCCCCAACTGTAGCCCCAGTTGTAGACCATCACGTTGTGGTCGTCCATGGGCACCCAAAAATGGCCATCGACCACTGTTTTTCCGTACCGGCTGGGTCTGATCTGAGTGAACGGCATCACATACTGGTATCCCCGCACGAACGTCTGGTCTTCTCCCATGGGCCTGATGCCAAAATAACGGTAGCCATAGTCGGTGTTTTCCACTTCCACGTCTGGGGCCGAGCCCTGAAGGAATGGAGAGTTGGGGGAGATGCCGGGCTCGTCACTGTCATCAGTCAGTTTGCGGTGCAAGATCGGCGCATGGGAAGTGTCGATCCCGCCCTCCAGTGCCTGGAGCCAGTTACATTCCTGCCACACCTTGGTCATGTAGCGGTGTGTGTCTGGGACCTGGGTCAACTCGAACTCGGGCGGAGCCGGTTTCTTGTCGGCCGGGCCGAGGTAGGCCCAAATCACGCCGCCCATATCCAGGGTTGGGTAAGCGGTGATCTTGACCCGTTCCTTGAACTGGCGCGGCTCGTTCATCTGATCGACGCAGTTGCCGTCCACATCGAACTTCCAGCCGTGGTACACGCAACGGATCCCGCACTCTTCGTTGCGCCCGAAATAAAGGCTAGCCCGGCGGTGGGGACAGCCCTCCTGGACCAGACCGATGCGGCCATCGGTGCTGCGGAAGGCCACTAGGTCTTCGCCCATCAACCTGACGCGAACCGGCGGGCAATCGGGTTCCGGTATCTCAAAAGACAGCAGGGCGGGCAGCCAGTAACGGCGCATGGTATCGCCCATGGGCGTACCCTGTCCAACCCGGCTCAGAGCATCATTCAGAGCGTGATCCAGCATTTGACTCGTCCCTAATATGCGGTATTTAAGGCGGCTGGTTAGTCGGCCGTCGTACCTTGGAGCGTCCCGCCGGTTAGTATTTCTTGGAGGGGTGTTTTCTCGAACTCAGGAGCCTCGATGAAGAGCTCTATCTCGATGCCGTCTGGGTCGCGGATATACAAGCCCTTGGTGACACCGTGGTCACCAAATCCTGCGATCTCTACGTTGTTGTCCAAGACCACTTGGTAGGCGTCTTTGAGCTCGTCCATGTCGGCCAATTCCCAGGCCATGTGATACAGGCCAACCTGGTTTTCGAAGGGCCCCACGGCGTCTTCGCCGATCTCAGCGACGGCGATCTCATGGTCGATCTCCGGGTTGCTGGTAAAGAACCTCATCTTGCCTTCCCTAACCCGGTTCCTGACCTCTAAGCCCAGCACGTTCACGTAGAAATCTTCGGAACGTTGGGCGTCTCTGACTCTGATCACGATATGGCCTAACATCTTAGGTTTAATCATGGAATCGCCTCTGCACTCAAATTCGGTATCCCCAATATTACCACCGTTTCTTCCGAATCCAGATAGGCGTCCTAAGTTGCTATAAACAAATCCACTCATGTGCCTCGAAATGGCGGCCTACAAAGGGTACAATGTTCCCCACTACCCGGGGTCCAAAAAAGTGGATACACAGCCTTTCCTGATAGCAATAGGAGATCGTCTCATATGACCATCACCAAGCGCGAAAAGAGTTTGATCGTCATCCAACTCTCCGGTGGCAACGACTACCTGAACACAGTTGTTCCGTATAGCGACGGCAAGTATTACGATTCCCGTTCCGTCGTGAACATCTCCCAGGACAAGGTGATACCGATCAACGACCAGTTGGGTTTCAACCCCAGCATGGGGCCGATCAAGTCGCTTTGGGACGAGGGCAAAGTCGCCGTGATCAACGGGATCGGTTATCAGAACCCCAACCGCTCACACTTCCGGTCCATGGACATCTGGCACACCGCAGAGCCCGACGCTATCGGTAAAGAGGGCTGGCTGGGGAGGGCGGTCCGCGACCTAGACCCACTGGGCGAGAACGTGCTCACCGCCGTCAACTTTGGCCGGGGTCTTCCCAGGGCGCTGGGTTGTCCGGGCGTGTCCGTCGCATCGGTCGGCGACCTTGAGACTTACGGGCTTTTCCCAGACGTACAGGACGAGGAATTGCGCATGTTCACCCTGGAGGCATTCTCCAGGATGTACGGCGGGGCCGCCGGGCGAGACCCGGTGATGCAGATGTTGGGGCAGACCGGCCAGGACGCCCTACAGGGCGCAGACATCCTCCGCACTGCGCCGGCCATGTATTCCTCTTCTGTGGAATACGGTCCAGACACCTTAGCCCAGAACGTGAAAAGCATGTCCCAGGTGTTCCACGCCAACATAGGCGCCAAGGTGCTCTACACCCAGCACGGGCCCTTCGACACCCACTCAGGCGAGCTGCCCACCCATGCCAAGCTGTGGAACGAAGTTGCCGGATCAGTGGGTTGCCTGATGGACGACTTGAAGGAACACGGCACCGAAAACGACGCCACGATATTGATCTTCTCCGAGTTTGGGCGCCGCATCAAGGACAACGGCTCCGGGAGCGACCACGGCTCCGCCGGCGTAGCATTTCTGATCGGCGGCGCGGTCAACGGAGGGTTGTACGGCGAATACCCCTCTCTGGCCGAAGCCGAACAGATCGAAGGCGACCTACGTTCCAACAACGACTTCCGTTCCGTCTACACCAACGTCCTGGAAGATTGGCTGGGGTTGGACGCCACGCCCATCGTCAACGGACAGTTTGAGAAGTTCGATATATTCCAGTCTTAGCTTCTACCTAAAAGACCTAGCCTGGTCCACTCGAGGATATTGATGATAAGCAACGACACCGCACTGATGGCCCATCTGCTCCGGCGCGCCGGTTTCGGCGCCAGCCGCGACGAATTGGAAAGGTATCTGGCCATGGGGTATGAAGGCGCCGTGGATACCCTGCTTAATCCCACCGACCCCGGCAACATGCCGGACGACCTGATCCGCCGCTACCACGTGGAGCAGTCGGAATTGCGCGACCTGCCCGGCTCAACTGCCTACTGGATGTACCGGATGATCAGCACCGCCTGTCCAATGGAGGAGAAGATCGCCCTCTTCTGGCATGGCCTGTTCGCCACCGGCTACACCAAGTTGAACCAGGCCCGCACCCAGCTCAACCAGGTGGACATGTTCCGGCGGTCCGGTCTGGGAAGCTTTGAGGACTTGCTTTTAGAACTTTCCAGAGACCCAGCCATGATCATCTGGCTGGACAACAACGAGAACCACGGTGACAACATAAATGAGAACTATGGCCGGGAGCTTCTGGAACTCTTCTCCATGGGCATCGGCAACTATTCCGAGGACGACATCAAGGAATGCGCTAGGGCCTTCACCGGCTGGACCCTGGGCAACGCGGAATATATGGCCATCAGGGCTGCCAAGGACTCCATCTGGCCCTACGGCCGCATCGCCTGGCACTTCGACTACCGGGAAGACGACCACGACGACGGAGAAAAGACATTCCTGGGCGAGACCGGCAACTTCAACGGCGAAGACATCATCGCCATCATCGTCAAGCAGGAGTCCACTGCCCGGTTCTTGGCAACCCGGCTGTTCCAGTTCTTCGCCGCCGACGAGGTGAGCAAAGCAGGAGAGAACGCCGTCGAAGCAATGGTAGCCACTTACTTCTCGTCTGGATACAAGATCAGCGATATGCTGCAAACCCTTTTCCACTCCGATTATTTCAAGTCGGGGGAGGCCCGGTTCGCCCGGGTCAAAGGTCCCGTAGAGATGGTAGTCGGGGCGATCCGGATGGCCGGCAACTACCAAAACCCATCTCTTGGCATCGAGAAAGTCGCCAACAATATGTTCTTCATGGGCCAAGGCCTGCTGCGGCCTCCCACCGTCGAAGGTTGGCACGAGGGGGTCGAATGGATCGACAGCGGCGCGTTGGTCGAGCGAGTGAATTTCGTGGCCAAGGAACTGTCCGACGTAAAAAGCCCAGGCGTTAGGTCGATCATCGACCGGCTCGAGACAGGCGCGGACGATGGCGTCCTAAATCCATCGGACCTGGCTGACGGCTGCCTAGACTTGCTGGGTTCCATCCAAGTCTCGGATGAAACACGTTCGGTGCTGGTGGACTACGCCGCCCGGCTCGGCGACCTGGACCTGAACGGGCACCAACCCGGAGACCAGGCCGAGCAGCGGGTGGGCAACATGCTGCGCCTCGTGGCGGCCACCAGGGAATACCAACTGGCCTAAGCCCGAGCTGGGGCTCGGCAACCGAAATATATCTCCGCTGATCAAGGGGGCCCGCGTGAGTACGCAGATCAAATCGCCCGGAATCATAGTGGACTACGTCAAGACCATCGGCATCGTAAACAACGGCTTCAATGGCCGTGGTTTTGCCAATCCCTACGACATCGTCGTGCACAACGACAGCCGCATCTTCATATTGAACCGGTGCGACCCAGCGCGCGCCGCCGCGATACGCGTTGGCATCTGCACGCTCGACGAGGAATACCTAGGCGAGTTTGGCAAGGGATTCGGCACGGGCGACGGACAATTCGTTTGGGCGGTGGCAATGGCGATGGACAGCCAGGACCGAATTTTCATCACCGACGAACACAGTAACCGCGTAACCATCTACAACACGGACGGGGAGTACATCTCCAATTGGGGCAATTCCGGTTCCGGAGACGGCGAACTGAACGGCCCGGCCGGTATCGCCGTCGATTCCTCAGGCAATGTCTTCGTGGTGGACCAACACAACGCCCGCGTCCAGAAATTCACTGCAGAGGGTCAGTTCATCGCCAATTGGGGCTCCTTTGGAAGTGGCGAAGGCCAGCTCAACCTGCCCTGGGGGGCGGCGATGGATAGCGACGACAACATCTATATCGCCGACTGGAGAAATGACCGCATCCAGAAATTCACCAACGATGGCGAGTTCCTAGCCGCCTTCGGCAGTACCGGTTACGGCGAAGGTCAATTCCAGCGGCCCACCGGCGTGGCTGTCGACCCCGAAGGGTTCATCTATGTGGCCGATTGGGGCAATGAACGGGTCCAGGTCTTGTCCGCGGACGGTAGCTTTCAACTGATCTTGCGGGGTGAGGCCACCATCTCCAAGTGGGCGTCGGAATATCTTGCCTCCAACCCCGAAGAAAAGGCCGAGCGGGACATTTCCAACCTCATCCCGGAGTTGCCCGCCCACCTGAACACCCCCTACCACATCTCCTCGCAAACAGAACCTTATTTCTGGGGCCCGGTTTCCGTTTCCCTGGACCGGGAAGGCCGCCTCTATGTGACCGAAACCAACCGGCACCGGTTCCAGGTCTACCAGAAGCGTTAACTCGGACCGCAACCCATTCCGCCTGCCGCCGAGCGGTAGGCTCCCCATCTAACTTCCGTTAAGTCTGACAGGAGCCAGAGCTATGAAAGCCGTTGTTTACAAAGGGCCATTCGAAGTCGCCGTGGAGAATGTCCCAGACCCCGAGATCAAGCACCCCAACGATGTGATCGTCAAGATCACATCAAGCTGCATCTGCGGCTCTGACCTGCACATGTATGAGGGACGCACCGCCGCCCAGGCGGGAATCGTCTTCGGCCACGAAAACATGGGCCTCATTCAGGAAGTCGGTCCGGCCGTCAGGACACTTAAAGAGGGCGACCGGGTGGTCATGCCCTTCAACGTTGCCTGTGGGTTCTGCAAAAACTGTCAGCGGGGTTTCACCGGGTTCTGCAACACAGTCAACCCAGGGTTCGCCGGCGGCGCTTACGGCTATGTGGCCATGGGTCCTTGGGTCGGCGGCCAAGCCGAATACCTACAGGTGCCCTTCGCCGACTTCAACTGCCTTCCCCTCCCGGCGGGCACCGAATGGGAGTCGGACTTCGCCATGCTAGCGGACATCTTCCCCACCGGCTACCACGGCGCCGAGCTGGCCGACGTCAGTCCTGGAGAGAGCGTAGCCGTGTTCGGGGCCGGGCCGGTCGGTCTCATGGCAGCCTATAGCTGCATGATCCGGGGTGCGGCCGAGGTCTACGTCATCGATCACGTTAAAGAGCGTTTGGACAAGGCGGCGGAGATCGGCGGCATTCCCATCGACTTCGACAAAGGCGACCCGGTGCAGCAGATCAAAGACCGCCGCGACGGACAGGGCGTGGACAAAGGCATCGACGCCGTGGGTTACCAGGCCGCCAACGCCGGCTCCTCGGCCGCGGGCGGAGAGCAAGACGAAGCGCCCAACATCGTGCTGAACCAGATCATCGACGTGGTTAACCCCACCGGCGCCCTTGGCATCCCCGGACTCTACGTCCCAACAGATCCGGGCGGAGTGGACGAAGGCTCCAAACGGGGCGCGCTGTCCATCAACTTTGGCCGACTTTTCGAGAAGGGGCTGCGACTGGGCACGGGTCAATGCAACGTGAAAAATTACAACGCCTATCTGCGGGACATGATCATCTCCGGGCGGGCTACCCCCAGTTTCGTGGTCTCCCACTCGGTCTCCTTGGACGAAGCCCCGGACGCCTACAAGAAGTTCGACCAGCGGGTTGACGGCTACACCAAAGTTATCCTGAAGCCCTAAACATTTAAACGTCGGGGAGCTAGATGCAGATCGGCAGCGGTACAAACACTTATGAATGGCAGGACTCCTGGGCATCCATCCCGGAGTCGGAGAGCGCCCGCGACGGTTGGGCCCATCACGGCGTTACGGTCACGGAGTCGGGCCAAATCATCACCTATCATCCGGGCGACCCGACCATGATGGTCTTTAACCCGGACGGCACGTTGGTGCGAACGTTCCCGGTGGAACTCAGCGACGCCCACGGGATCACGCTGGTCAATGAAAGCGGCCAGGATTTGCTTTGGATCGCCGACAACGGCCGCAAGCGACTACCCGGACTCGGCTACGACTATCCTGGCGGCGAAACTAGGGGCCAAGTGCTGAAGATGGATCTGCAAGGGAATATCTTGGCCCGCCTGACCCGGCCGCACCTGGACGTGTACCGCGAGGGCATGTATTCCCCGACCTGGGTTGCCATTAATGAGGAAAGCTACGGCGGGAACGGCGATGTTTGGGTTGCCGACGGTTACGGCCAAAGCTACGTGCACCGGTACGACAGGTCCGGTAATTACATCGCCAGCATCAACGGCGAAGAGGGTGGCGCAGGCCGGTTCAATTGCCCGCACGCCATCTTCATCGACCGCCGCAGTTCGCCATCCGAACTCTACGTTGCCGACCGGGCCAACGGGCAGGTCCAGGTGTACGACCTGGAAGGCAATTACAAACGGGTGTTCGGCAGCGACTTTTTGACCACTCCCAGCGGATTCGTCACCCACGGAGACCTTCTGGTCATCGCCGAACTCCGTGCCCGGCTGACTGTGTGCGGGAAGAACGACGAATTTGTCTGCTATCTCGGGGCCAACGATCAGGTATGTGATGTTGAAGGCTGGCCTAATAATAAGGACACGGCGGGGAACGTCGTCGCCACCAGCCTGCTCGAACCGGGTAAGTTCAACAGTCCCCACGGCCTGGCCGTCGACGCTCAGGGAAACCTCTTCGTCGCCGAGTGGTTGATCGGCGGGCGGTTCATCCGTCTGGGGAAAGTCTAAGACCCAAGTTTTCACTGCTTCCACAATTATCTCTGCGGGGAATAAGCATGTTTAAAGCCACGGAGGGGGTCGTCCTTCCCACCACCATGACCGGGTCATACCCAAAGCCAAATTGGTACACCCAGGGGCTTCGCGGGCGGCCATTCAAGACGGCGTTGGGGGACACTCTGTTCCGGGAGCAATATCTGGACGCTGTGGCCACGGTGATCACCGACCAGGAGATGGCCGGGATGGACATCCTGACCGACGGCGATTCACGCTTCGACCTAGAAGTTGGCGGGAAGTCGTGGTTCTTCTACGTCTTGGAGCGATTGGGCGGCCTGAATGGCAGCAAAAGCCAGTCCCCAGGTTGGTCTGGCGACTTCGGCATCCGGCCAGGCCACATCCTCTACGAAGTCCAAGAGGCGTACCAATCGCCCATCGTGACCGAGCGGCTAACCGCCGGACAGTTGGACTATCCGGCCCTCTGGCAGGTGGCCCAGAAGATGACCGCAAACACGGTGAAGTTCGGGACAATCAGCTCCCAATCGTTGACTCGCATGATGTGGAACGAGTTCTACCCATCGGACAAAGAGCTGATCCTCGATATGTGCGACATCATCAACCAGGAGCTACGGGACGTGGCGGCGGCTGGTTGCAAGCTGATCCAGATCGAGGAGCCGCGGCACCACTTCATGGCCCAGGACCCGGCCACAACCGATGCGGACTATGACTTCTACACCGAAGCGTTCAACCGTGAGGTCCAGGGAGTAGACGCCGAGATCTGGCTGCATACCTGCTGGGGCAACCCGGCACAACAACGCCTGGTCACGAATCCAACCTACGAGAGGGCCATCGCCCACTTGTTCGAGGTGAACGCCGACGTGGTCACCTTTGAAGCCGCCGGCTCCGGAGGGAAAGACCTGCCGCTGTTTGCACAGCACGAAACGAACAAAAAAGTCGCCATCGGAGTAGTTAACCATACCAACACCGTGGTTGAGTCGCCGGAACAGGTAGCTGGACTGATCCGCCGGGCGCTGGAATTCGTGCCGGTGGAGCGGCTGATCATCTCAACGGACTGCGGGTTCGGCCGGGAAGGCATCTCCCGCAGGATCGCTTTCCACAAGTGCGTGGCCCTAGTGCAGGGCACCAACATAGTGCGGAAGGAATTGGGCCTGCCTGAAGCGGTGGTGCGAGCCGCCGACCCCCAGTTCGCCTTTAGCGGATCAAGCGGAAATTAGAAATACCTAGAACAGGGGGAGGTTCCACCCATGCGGATAGCAGTGCCGGACTTGATATCGAACTCCTATTTTCCTGCGGTCGCGGCGGTTGAGTTGGGCTTTTTCAAAGCCGAGGGTTTGGACGCGGAACTAGAGTTAATATTCCCCGTGCCCAAGACCATGGAAGACCTGCGGGAAGGCAAGTTGGATTTTGTAGCCGGCGCCGCTCACGCAACCCTCCAGGCGTTCCCCAATTGGAAGGGCGCAAAGCTGTTGGCCTCGCTGGCGCAGAACACCTACTGGATGCTGGTGCTGCGCTCGGACCTGAACGCCAAGTTGGGCGATGTGAATGCGGTGAAGGGCCTCAAGATCGGCGCCGCGCCCGGTCCGGACTCGACGATAAGGCAATTGATCAAAGAAGCCGGAATCGATCTTGAGAAAGACGGCGTTGAGGTTGGTCCGGTGCCCGGCTCGACGGGTGCCGGCGTTTCATTCGGAGTGAACGCCGCTCAGGCCCTGGAGGATGGAATCATCGACGGTTTTTGGGCCAACGCCATGGGGAGCGAGGTGGCAGTGCGAAAGGGACTCGGCACGATGGTACTGGACGCCAGACGAGGTATCTGCCCACCGGCCTCGGTGCGTTACACATTTCCGGCGCTGGTCACCACAGACGCGAATATCGAGAAAGACCCAGAGATGGTGCGCGCTGCCGTCCGTGCCATCGTGAATGTTCAAAAAGCGCTCAAGGAAGACCCATCACGGGCGACGGCAGTTGGAGAGCGGCTGTTCCCGGCCATGGAGGCGGGCATTATCGCGGGACTGATCGAGCGGGACCTGCCCTTTTACGATCCAGCCATCAGCGAAGATGCGGTAAAGGGCATGAACGCGTTTGCCAAAGATATCGGATTGCTCACGGAGGATGTGACTTACGACCAGGTCGTCGCGACACAGTTCAGCGGCATCTGGACGGATTAGTTCAGGAAGGACTTGTGCCTTGTCGAGCTAGATGGCTCCCGACTTCTTCAGCGCTTCCAGACCCGACTTGGACAGGCCTAGCTCGCCGCCCAGAATCTCCTCGTTGTGCTCGCCGATCAGGGGAGCGCGGCGGGAGATGCGCCACGGTGAGGAATTATAGATCGCCGCGGGACCGGGATAGGTGAATTCGCGTCCCAGTTCTGGATGCTCCACCGGCACGAAGAATTCTCGGTCTTCCAAGTGAGGGTCGCCGACGATCTCGCCCATGGTCCGGATCGCGCCCCAGGGAAAGTTCAGTTCCTGCCCGCCCTCGTAGGCCTCGACCAACGGCATGTTGGCAAAGAAATTCTTCAACACGTCGGCGAAATGCTGGCCGCTTTCTTCGACCACGGCCGGGTTCTGGTATTTTTCGTCCAGCAGGTCTTGAGCCAATCCGTGCTCGTCCATCCATGTGGCCAGAATTTTCACCCTTGCCGGGGTGAGGTTGCTGCCAGACCGAGTCGTGTTGATAAACCCACCATCGTTGGTGGCATGTTGGATGCCGGGCGACATGTCGGCCGAAGCGTGCCTTCCCGTGTGGCGGCGCACCACCTCTCCAGTGGACAGATAGATGGCAATTGCGCCCTCGGTTGTTAGCGAGCAGGCCTCGTGGGCCGAGACATCGATGTACTGGCCTTCTCCGGTGAAGTCGCGGTGATAGAGGGCTCCCATGATTGCGATGTAGGAGTAATGGCTCGCTATGTGCCAGGCATTGCCGCCGCCGGGTGCGATGGGTGGCGCATCGGGCACGTCTTCCACGTCATACCCTGAAGACGCCATCTGGCCGCCGGCTGCCAAATGCAACAGGTCTGAGGTCTTGTAGTCTCGCCAAGGTCCGTCCTGTCCGAAGGGAGTGACTGAGCACATGATCAGGCCGGAATTGTCCGCCGAAAGGTCTTCATAGCCCAGCCCCAGACCAGGCATATAGCCGGCTGGGAAGCTTTCGAGGATCAATCCGGCGGTGACGGAGAGTTTGCGGAATACTTCTTTGCCCTCGGGCTTGGTGATGTCAAGGGTCACACCGCGTTTGGAGGTGTTGTAGTGCCAGAAATATAAGCTGCGTTCGGGGTGTTCTTCGTCGTTTAAGAACGGTCCAACGTTCCGGGTTTCCTGGCCGCCGGGCGGTTCAATCTTGATCACGTCGGCGCCCAAATCAGCCATCAGCTTGCCGCAGAACTGGGCATGCTCGCCGGTCAGTTCCAAAACCCGCAGACCGGTCAGTGGCCCAACCATATCGTTGCCAGGGCCTGACTGTGTCATCTTTTTGCCTCTGCGTCGATCGCTTCTTGAACGTAAGGGAATTTAGGGGTCGTCTCAGGCCAGTAGACGCCATCTTCATAACCCTGGACCAGCTCTTCGCTGCTGACTCCCAACAAGTCGCCCATGATCTTGGTAGTGTGTTGCCCGATCATCGGAGGCGGGCCTTTTACGGCCACTTTGTTGCCGTCCAAACGGAAAGGAGCGCCTTGGAATTTCCAATCGCCGAGCATGGGGTGTTTAACCTTGGTGAACATGCCCCGGTGGCGCAACTGCGGGTCGTTCTCCACCCGGTCTTCCGAACTCTGGACCGGCATGGCGCGAACGCCGGCCACCTGGCATTTTTCAGCCAGATCGTACTTTTCCAGAGTGCTCGTCCACTGCTCGATTCCTTGATCCATCTCGTTTTGGTTCTCTAAGCGGCCATCGAGACTCGTGAACTTGCCCTTTTTGGCCCAATCGGGCTTGCCCATCAGTTCGACTAAATTAGTCCATTCTTCATCGGCTAGACAGGCGATGACGCACCAATCGTTGTAGCCGCCGCCAAGGGTACGGAAGGCGTTATGGGGCGCGGCGATGGGGCCGCGGTAATTGTTGATCACCGGCGCTCCAGGCCAGACGGTCCGATTGCCCGGCGGATAGCCTTCCCGCCGCGACTCTCTGCCATTTACTGTTTTGTCCAGGAACGCTGTGCCGGTGAGGGTGATTCCCGTGATCATCTGGGATAGGTCAACGTGCTGTCCTTGACCGGTGTGGTTCCGGTGCCGGAGGGCGGTGAGGGCGCACATCGCGCCGTACATGCCGCCCGTGTCGTCCAGGTACGACCAGCCCCAGCCGGCGGGCGGTTTGCCGGGCAGACCCGACTGGTGTGTGAGTCCGGACAGCGCCTGGGCAGCGGGGCCCATGGTCCCAAAGTAGTGCTGGCGTCCGGTCTGGCCGAACCCGGCCATAGACACATAGACGATGTCGGGCCGCAGTTTCTTCAGTTCTTCGTAACCCAATCCCCAGCGGCCCATGATCCGGGAACTGAAATTCTCGATGACCACATCTGAAACAGAGATCAACCTCTTGACCGCTTCGAGGCCCTTGGGGTGGCGGACGTTGACGCTGAGGCCCAGTTTCCCGGCGTTGGTGTCGGCGAACTGCCCGGTGGAGTTGGGGCCTGGCTCCACTCCGGGGGGCACGGTGAACCGGTTCTGCCGGAGCATATCCATGTTCTCCGGCCATTCCACTTTGATCACCTCGGCGCCCAGGGTGGCCAGCCAACGTGCGGCCCACGGCCCTGCCCGGACCCAGGTGAAGTCTACGACGCGGACCCCCTCTAATGGCTGGTCCTTGCGCCGTTTGGGAATCTGATTGTGGTCAGACTGCATCTTTTTTAATCGACCTTTAGTAAACCTTGTTCAAACCCTATTTAGGATCGGCGTCCCGGTTAAGCCATGGTTCGGAAACGGCCTCGTCCGGCCAAAAGAACTCGAACCCAGCTGCTAAGGCATACTGCCGGTCCAGGTCTTCCCGGTCTCCTATGTGGTAGTAGACATCAGCCTCAAATTTGGCTTTTACGTCAGGTAGCTGATGTTTCGAGACGGCGAAGTCATAGGCGATGCCGTGCTTTTCCCAGATGGCCCTCTGTCCACTGATCGGACGGTCGGAACAACTTCCGACCAATATCCCTGACTTCTGAGTTTTCCGCACTAATTCCATGGTCAGCACGCCGGGTGGGTCGCCCACTTCGAGGGTGCCGTCGATGTCAAAACTTATCAATATAGCCAACTAGGTTCATCTCTCTTTGATGTGTGGTGCGCTATGGGAAGCGCCCCCATCCTAACCTTCCTCTTAGAGGGAGAAGGGACTCGTTAAAGTTTTAGTCGGGAGTGGCACTCCAGACAGTGAAGTTGCCGCCCATGGGCATAGGTCCGCCGGAAACGCCGATCTCTGGCTTTACTCCGGTGATCGCCCGGGCCCCAGCCCGGCCTTGAATCTGTTGGATGCAGTCAGTGTGCATCCAGAAACGGCTACGACCGCTGCCGATGTTGCCGCCGCTGGGTAAGACCGGGTTTGGCCCCTCGATGCTGATGTCCGTCTGGTAGAAGTCCAGCGCATCCCCGTTCTGCATCCCACGGAAGCGGAGACCTTCCAGATGGAACTGGTGGAACAGCGCAAAGCCGTCGTACATGTTTTCAAATGAGAGGTCCGCGGGGGTGATACCCGCGCCTTCATAGATCTTTCGGCCGGTTTCGGCGGTCTCTTTCTCAACCTCGTCCAAGGTTGGCAGGATGCTGCGCTGGGAGCCTCTGCTGGAGGCGTGGTTAAGGATGTAGACGGGTTTCTGCTTCATATCCTTGGCCCGCTCGGCGGTAGTGAAGAGGTAGGCACCAGACACCATGATTGGGATGTCATTGTCGAAAAGGTTGGCCGGTTTAGCTATCCACCGGGCGTTCACGTAATCCTCAGCCGTCAACTGCTCCGGCCGGTGCTGGGCCCAGTACCCTTCAGGGAACATCAGTCCGTTCCGCCTGGAGTTGGCCATGAAGGGGGCCATCATGTCATGGGACTTACCGTACTTTCGGCAGTACTCGGCAAACTGTAACGCCGTGCCGTAGGAGCCGGGTGCTCCCCAGAGAGTCCTTCCCGGACTCACGGCAAAGGTCCCGGGAACAGTATCAGTAGCACTGATTCCAGCCTGGTTGTAGCGGCCTTCAAGGTTGTGCCAGCTCTTGAGCACCAAACAGGTGTGGGTGCGGCCCTCGCCGACGGCCTGAGCAGCAACAACGATAGCGTGGGACATGCAGCCCATGCCATACATGGTGAATTTAACGTTGGTCAGTTCCGGCATGTTTTTCAAGATCCACTCGGCGCTCAGTTTAGCGATGCCGTCCAGTGGGTCGTCGGTCTGGTTGTAGGCGTTGACCACATCCATGGGAATGTCTTGGCCCTCGGGCCAGTGGGCCCCGGTGGTGGTTACGGGGTCGAGCACCAAACCGTCGATGTCGGCTGGGTTAACGCCGGCGTCTTCGATCGCCTGTCTAAGGGCGAAGATGCTGTTGGCGCCCATGGTGTTTTCCGCGGTACCGTCCCAGCGTCGGGTGGTCGGGGAGTGCCCGATACCAACGGCTGCCACCTTACCTTTGTGCTCCCAAACTCCCATTCCTTCGGTTGTCCGGTACATGGAAACTGGGGCATTCTCGGTGGTCATTGTTCACTCCTTTGTGAAAGCTGTCTAAATATCAGAATCAAGGTAGGTTAGGCTACAACCCGCCATTCGGGCACCTTTTGGCCGTTCGCCGTCTCTTCGAAGATCACTTCAACTGCGGCGCCTACAGGTACATCGTCTACGGGCGTCCCAGGGAGGTGGGAGTACATCTGGATACCGGGGTCGTCGTCCAATGTGATCACTACGAGGTTGAACGGCTGGTCTTCCTGAAGCAGCCTGACGGGGCAGTCGTAGACCACGCCGTAGTTGTAGATCTTGCCCTTGCCGCTCATCACTTTCCATTCCAGGTTGTCAGCCGACTTGCATTGGCTACAGGTGGGCATCGGGGGGTTCTGGAGGCGGTTGCAGGCGCTGCAGTTCTGCATCTCCAGGCGGCCTTCATTGGCGGCATCGAAGTGGGGCTTAGTTAATTCGTCGGGTACGACACCTTGCTTTACCATTTTTCCTACCTACTCATATTTTTCGCTCGTTGGCGTTCGCTTTTGGTGGAAGTATAACGAGCGTGATCAATCGCGAAAGGAATCACCGAGTTAACAATATTCACATTTCCCCAATATGTCAAAACATGTGGGTAGCGGGCAGGCCAGAACGGGGAAAGTCAGGTTAATAGTCGAAGATTCCAGTTATCCATTAGGCCAACTCCGAATCCACGGAATCACAGGACTCCAGAGTCATGTCTCTGAGGAGGTGGCTGGGCCCTCCGGTTGGTATGCCGTCGCCCTAATCGACCGCCAGACACAGGACCGACTGGCCATCGATGCCCAGCCGCAGCAATCCGCCCTCCAATTGGAAAAGCTGGTTTTGGGAGTCGGAGCAGGCCGCAAGTGTGACTGTAGACCCGACCGCTACTCCATCGACTTCGGCGCACAGGCCGTAGGCTTCCATATATATATCTGGCCGTCGGCCGGGTGGTTAAAGGCGAACAGTTCGTCTGCGGCTGTGTCCAGGCGCTTGCAGGTGTGCGCTTGCAGCGGGCTGTTCAACTTAACGGGCGTACCCCCACCGGGCACATCGACGCAATAGAACTGAGGCTCATCGAGAGGGTCGGCAAGCTGGATGAACAGAGTCTATTTCAACGGTTGGTTGTGAACGGACGATCGGAGTTAGTGTCGGTTTAGGTGTGGCAGAGGGCTCAGGAACGGAAGGTTGGCACATCTGTGGCTGGAAGAGTAGTTGCGGTTGATGCAGCTCCGCAGGCTGGAGTCAAAGACACGAGTGCCGCGATGAAAATGCCCGGAAACAATTTGGAAGTTTTAGCATTTCGATTCATTCTAAATACGTTCCACCATTCATCTCTTAGACACATCATCCCAAGCCTAGGACATCTGGAGTCAGGGGTGATCTAGGGTCTCTCCCTTTCGTTAAACCACACGACCTGAATGCTTTGTTCGGCTAGCGCCGCTTCGATCTGAAGTTTTCTGGCTCTGGATTTTGGTGTCTGGGGATAGATTATACCTGGGCACACATCCAACCCCTGCTCCCAGAACGGGTACACATATTTCATCACATGTCGAGCATGGCGTAGGATATTCGGCCGCACCCGGCGCTCAGCCATAACATTCCAATTCGGGGCTTTCACTCCGATGATTGAGGACGAGCCATCCTCTTCTTCAATCAAAACATCTACCCTGCCATATCCTCCCGATGAAAGCTTCACGCGTTCTTGTGCCTTCGCGCGGGTGTCCGGTGGGTCTAGCCGCTCCGCGTTTTCGGTCTTCTCGAACCGAATGCCGCGTGCTTGTCATTCTGGGATATTGACTGGCCTGGATCCGTTTTCGTCAGCGGGCATGGTTAACCTAGCTTGCAACAAGTTCCAGACGGTCCTTCCGCCCGGGTAAACTCTCATATATCGGCGTTTCTCAGTTTGGCGCCCTCGAGGTCAGGGAAGTAAATCGGAGATTTTTGTCTAAGACTTACTGTACCTGAATGACCCTGCCGTGATCAGAAGATGGCCCTCGTCCCTCACCCGGAACGTTAGCCGCCCGCCTCAGCTATTTCTTTGATACCTTGGAGGTTCAGCATCATATTCCCTTTGTGGTGTTCTTGGCGCCTGGCGAGAATCTGCGCCGCCTTCTCGGGATTGTCCACCATCGCGTGGCCGGTGGCCGATAGGCGGCGACCAAGAATGAACCGCTGGCGCAACCGGGTGCCTCCGGGTATCTTCTCCAGTTCGAAACCCCACTGAGCGCTGGGCTCGTCGCGGTCGTTCACGTTCCAGGCAAAAACCTTAGGCGCTTCACAAGCGACGACCCAGGACGTGGTCTCCCATTTTCGGTCCACGTCAGACCGTTCATTCCGGCCGACGAACGAAGCGCCTTCCCGTGGGCCGTCTGAGTCGACCCAGTCGGCTCCCTGGAACTCGGTGCTGAACCTTGCGGAAATGTTGATGTCGCTGACCAACTCCCAGACAATCTCCGGGGTAGCCGCGATATCGATCTCGACTGTGACGCCCGGTCCGGCGGCGATCAGGTCTTCGGCATCACCGATCTGTTCTTTCGTGAAGCCCCAGCGGTCGAACCAAACGATTTCCGACGCGGGCCGGCGTGATGCGGGCTTAAAGTCCGTGCCGACGGTCCAAGCGACCGGGAGCAAGACCACCTGTGTGACGCCGGTCGGGATTCCCAGGACCTCAGCGAACTCCTGGGCCTTCCCGAGGTGAACGGTTGTCCAAGCCGAGCCGAGCCCCCTGGCCCGCAAGGCCAAACAAAAGCTCCAGGCGGACTGAATCACCGAGTCGAAGAGACCGGGGCGGCCGCTGCCGTCGTGCTCACCCCAGACCGTGACCAGAACGAGCGCAGGCACCCGTTCCAGGTTGGCGGCCAGATGGGCGGCGGATTCCACCACCCGTTGCTTGGGATGGTCGGTCCCGGCCCGCTGTTCCGCTCTTTCGATAATGTCGCTTCCTCCGGCGAAGCGGTACAGGTCGGCGAGTTGTTTCTTGATCTCTGGGTCGCGGACCACCAACCAGCGGCGGCTGGAAATATCCCCTCCGGATGGCGCTTGCTCCGCCAATTCGATGCATTGCAACAACAAATCATCGGGCACTTCACGCTCAAGGTCCAGCCGGCGTCTAACCGCCCGTGTTGTGCTTAACAATTGGTCTACTTGCTCGATATCAAAGTCCATCAGGCGCCTCGCGTTGTGTTCTCTTGATAACCGTTCGGTTGCAGCATATCAGTTAAAACTTAGGTAGGGCGTTCCCAGATTAAACACCGGCCACGTTTGTATTGACACTGGCAACCGCCGTACCTAGGATGTGAACAACCGCCAGTTCTCTCACCAGCACGCAAAGGATATGCGGATGCCCCAACGGCAAGACATAGCATTGATGGCCCACCTGATGCGGCGGGCCGGCTTTGGCGAGCCCCGCGGGAGTCTCGATGCCCGAGTCGCCCAGGGTTACGAGGCGGTCGTCGAGGAACTTCTACATCCGGAAGATCGGCCGGCCATCAACGATGAGCTCATGTACCGCATTCTTCCTGGCTACGAAGGAGCGCTGGCGCCTCCGATAAACCAAGCTGATTGGGTCTTCAGGATGGTCAACACCCAGCGGCCGCTGGAAGAAAAGGTAGCCCTCTTCTGGCACCAGATGTTCGCCACCAGCAACGCAAAAGTGGACAACCCGCCGGAGCTCACCAGGCAGATCGCGATGTTCCGCGAGCACGGATTGGGCAAGTACCGTGATCTTTTGGTGGAGTTGGCCAAGTCTCCCGCCATGATCTTCTGGTTGGACAATCACGGCAACCATGACGGCGCGATCAACGAGAACTGGGGCCGCGAGTTGTTAGAACTTTTTTCGCTGGGGGTCGGCAACTATACCGAGGGCGACATTCAGAACGCAGCCAGAGCGTTCACCGGTTGGTCAATCGCTCCCAAGATACCCCGCAACCCACTGGGCCGTTTTTACTGGAATTTCGAATACAAGCCCGAGGACCACGACGACGACGAAAAGACGTTCTTGGGCCAAACGGGCAATTTCAACGGCGAAGACATCATGGGCATCATCGTGGACCAACCCGCTTCGCCCCGGTTCCTAGCCCGGCACCTATACCGGTTCTTCGTTGCCGACGAGCCCCATGTCTCAGAATGGAACGTAACACCGCCGGTTGACCCGGATGCGATCGAAATCTTGGTTGACGCCTATAGCGAATCGCAGGGGGATATCCGTTCCATTTTGCGGGTGCTGTTCAACTCAGAATTCTTCAAGAATTCCCAATTCGCCCGAGTAAAAAGCCCCGCCGAACTGGTGGTGGGGACTGTGCGAATAGCCGGCAACTATGAAGGGTTCAGGCCCGGGTTCAACAACCTGGCGTTGGAGTGCGGCTGGCAGGGACAAGAGCTGCTCAACCCACCCAGTGTTGACGGTTGGCATACTGGCCAGGCATGGATCGATGCCGGCGCATTGATGCGGCGGGTCAATTTCGCCGCCGGCGTGCTAGGTGATATCTCGTTGCCCGGTGTCCGGGCGATGATTGACAGGGTCAAGTCGCAGGGCAACCTCTCGCCACAGGCGCTGGTGGCTGCCTGCCTGGATGCGTTGGGGCCTCTTGAGGTCAGCGATACGACGCTTCGCGAGTTGCTAACCCATGCGCTGAAAGGCGGAGAATTAGCTTGGGGCACCCCTGAAGAAACAAGTGATTCGGAAGACAAAGTGGGCAAGATGCTGACTTTGATCGCCGCTTCCAGAGATTATCAGTTTGCCTAGCAGGCAGACAGCAACTAACCCTGGGGAGAATCAGAATGGCGTCGACTAAAAAAGACCCAGTGCTGGTGATACTGCAACTCACCGGAGCCAATGATTACCTGAACACCATCGTTCCGTACACCAACCCGCTGTACTGGGACAACCGGCCGAAGGTAAACATTCCCGAAGAACTGGTTGTGCCCATCGACGACGAACTGGCGTTCCGGTCAGACATGGAGCCGTTGAAGAACCTTTACGACCAGGACAAACTGGCGATAATCAATGGAATCGGGTTTGAGAATTCTCCCCGCTCCCACTTCCGCGCCATGGACATCTGGCACACTTGCGAGCCGGACCGTATCGGGACGGAAGGATGGGTTGGCAAGGTCATCCGAGACTTGGACCCGTCCGGAGAAAATGTGCTGAAGGGCGTGAATTTCGGTCAGGGGTTGCCCCGGGCCATGACCATGCGGGGCGTCCCGGTCACTTCGGTCAACCACCTGGCGACCTACGGCGTTTTCTCGTCGGTTTCCGGGATCAAATCCGCAGAAGAACGTACCCAGCTTCTGGACAGCTTTGCCCGGATGTACGCACCGGCCATCGGCACCGGGCCAACCATGGAGTACCTGGGGCAGACCGGGCTGGACGCTCTGCGGGGAGCCGACATCATCAAGACCGCGCCACAGCAGTATTCTTCGACCGTTGAATACCCCACCAATGCTATTGCAACGTCACTTAAAGACGTGGCCCAGGTGCACCTAGCGGGACTGGGCACCCAGGTCTTTTACACGTCCCATGGGCCCTTCGACACCCACTTCAACCAGGGCGGCTCCCACACCAAACTCTGGCAGGATATATCGGGCGCTGTGGACAGTTTCTTCGCCGACTTGCGGGAACATGATGCCGGCGACAACGTTGTGATGATGTTGTTCAGCGAGTTCGGACGCCGCGTCCGCGACAACGGCACGGGCACCGACCACGGAGCAGCTGGTGTGGCATTCGTCATCGGCGACCAGGTCAAGGGCGGTATGTACGGCGCGTATCCCTCGCTTAAGCCCGGAGACCTGACTCAGGGAGACTTGGCCCCGAGTTATGACTTCAGGGGCCTCTATTCCACTCTGGTGGACAGATGGCTGGGCCTTGATGCGGTCCCAATCGTCAGCGGAAAATTCGAGCAGATGGCATTCGTATGATTGCCCGCAACTCAAACCCGCCGTTCGGGGACCCCACATGCTGACGACCGTCGCCGCCGGCCGTGTCTACGACTATAGCCATTGCATCGGTATGTACAGCCAGTCCGGCCAGGGGTTTTGGACGCCCCAGGACTTTGTCTTGGGCAAGAACGGCCGGGTCTACGTGTTGAGCCGGGGCGTGGAGCAGTTGGGCCAGCGCATCAGCAAGATCGACTTGGAGAGCGAATTCCAGGGCCAATTCGGTTCGTTCGGCGGCGAGGACGGGCGGTTCATCTGGCCTCGCTCCCTCGATCTGGACCATGATGGCCGTGTCTTCGTATCCGACGAATATTCCAACCGGATATCGGTCTTCGATCCCGAGGGGGCTTTCCGGTATCACTGGGGCCGGACGGGCAGCGGTGAGGGTGAATTAAACGGCCCTTCCGGGCTCGCTTTCGACTCCAACGACAACATCTGGGTCGTGGACAGCATGAACCACCGGGTACAGAGATTCAGCTCCACCGGTGAGTTCCAATTGGGCTTCGGCGAGCAGGGCGCAAATGAGGGCCAGTTAGAGATGCCTTGGGGCATATTCATCGATTGCCAAGATGACATCTATATCGCGGACTGGGGCAACAACCGGGTGCAGAAATTCTCACCCACCGGCGAGTTGTTGGTGAAGTTCGAAGAATCCAGCACCGGCGTGGGTTCGTTGAAAGGTCCGTCAGGCGTGGCCGTGGACTCAGACGGCGATGTGTACGTGACCGACTGGGGCAACCACAGGGTGCAGATCTACAACACCGACGGCCAGTACATCACTGCGTTGGTCGGCGACGCACAACAACCGTCGCCATGGACCCAGACCTACATTGACGCCAACCCGGAGTACATCAAGGCAAGGCGCCGGGCCGACATGGAACCTGAATGGCGCTTCCGCAGACCTGTGGCGGTCAATGTGGATGCCGATGACCGCATCATAGTGTTGGAGTCCTACCGCCACCGGCTACAGATCTACAACAAGCTCAAGGACTACGAAGAGCATTCCCTAAACCTTTAGGTTTAATCAACCTTCAGGTGGGCGACCGTCTAAAAGCGCTGTTTCCCAAACATCTTGGGTGGTTTTTTCTTGGGTCCATGGCCGCATGACTGCGGCGGCTCTGGCGTCCCGGTAATAACGCTCCAGTGGATGCCGCTTCAGCATAGCCCTTCCGCCGCAGAGCCGAATCGCCTCGCCGGTCAGTTCGACCACCGCGCGTTGCACTTGCACATGAGCGGCCCTGGCACGCTGAATCGCCTCGACCGGCGGGTCCAACTGCTGCTCGGAGATGGACCGGTAAAACAATGCCCTGGTTGCTTCAAGTTTAAAGAGCATCTCAGCGAGGGCGGCTCCGATTGCCGATTGTCCGCCACGAGCGTTGGCATCGGTTGGAGCGCGCCCTGTGGTATATGCGACGGTGAAGTCGTAAGCCGCCTGCATCAGGCCCAAAAAAGTTGCGGAAAAGGCGATAAAGATGTGGGGCTGACGCTGGAATAGCTGACCAAACACGCCTGCCGGTAGGACCTCAGCGTCGTCCGGCGCCCAGACATCTTTTAGTTCCATGTCCTGGCTCACCGTGGAACGCATACCTATGGGGTCCCAATCGCCGGAGAACTCCACGCCGGGCGCTTCCCTCGGTATCGAGAGATACAGCGTCCTGTCGACCCAGGGGCCATCCGACAGCAAAAGCGCAGGCGTCGCGAAATAGTCGGCCACGCCAGCCGAGGACACAAAAAACTTGCTGCCGTTAACCAAATACCCGCCATCCACGCGTTTAGCCGTTGTCCCGAAGCGCCGCCCTCCAGCATCAATCGGGTCGGCCGTGCCTGATTCTAGGCGTTCGCCGTGGGGCTGCCCGTAAAAAACGCCCTGCTCTATAACCTCGCGGTATCGCCGGGCGCTCAACTTTTTGTGGCGGTCTTGTACATCCGCAGGCAGCCCCAGCCCATCCATTAGCGGACCCATCATCAGCATGGTCAGGCAGTGCATGTTGAAGGTGAGGGCGGTGGAGGAATTGCCTTGGGCCAATTTCTCGGAGACCAAACAGTAGGTCTCATAGTCCGCTCCGAGTCCGCCATGCTCCTCCGGGACACATAAGGCCAAGAGACCCGCATCGCGAAGGTCCTGATAGTCCTCAACCGGAAAGGCGGCATCCCGGTCCAGATCAGCGGCCCTTGAGGCGAATTTCTCAATGGCCAACCCGCGAGCCAGATCCATCAACTCTTGTTGCCGGGAAGATGGGCGTAAATCCACGGAGCAGCCCTCCGGGCGTTAAATCTAGGTCTGCCTTTAGAAGAAAACGCTGAGGTTCTTGGCCAGAATGACGTTGGCATCCAGGACTATGGTCCGCTTGTATATCTTCCACCGGCCATCTTCCTTGCGCAGGTGGTCTTCGCGGCTGCCGGCGAAGATGTTCTCGTCGGTCTCATGGTGAGACCGGTAAAGGATGAACGCTGTCTTGGCCTTCAGGTCGCCCTCAGGCAGGGGTTCAATCACAAGGTTGCCCACGAGGTGCCGCGTCCGCGACGGCGGGTCTTCGGACCAAGCCATTCCGGTGTCCAACCGGTCGACCCGCATGGTCATATACGTTTTGTCGTCCTCGAAGATCGCCAAGTCTCCCTCTTCGGAAATCTCGCGGGACAGGTCCTGACGGCCAACATTCAGGCGCCGAGGCATGAAATAGAAGACGTCGTCGGTGAATAGATCGAGCCATTCGCGAAACTTCCGGTCATCGAGCAGCCAGGCCTCGTTGATGTAGAACTGCATCAACTCGTGCCATAGCTCGCTTTGGGAGACTCCATCTCCGAACGTTTGCGCTGTCATTCCTACCTCGTCGGGAATCCCGTCTTGCACTGGCCGCTCCGCTCCTAACCGTTGATCGTGGCAGTACCCTCAAAATCGGCTGTGCCCGGCTCGATGGATATGTCCTCCCAGCTCTCGGCGTTCATGAACTCTTCCCAGCGACGGTAGAAGCTGCGTTGATTGTTCTCTGAGGTATAACGCTCGGCTACCGTGCCGGGGAAGTCGGGATCCGAACCGGCCCGGCCTACACCCATGGACAGGTCTTGGGAGTATTTCTGGGCCAACGGAGTCAGGCTTGATCTGGACACGCCTCGCCAATTGTCCATATCGTCTTGCTCGAACAGCCCGGCCACGCCATTGTAGTTGCCGCTGCCCATTCGGAGGGCCCGCTTAAGTTCGTCAGGCATACCCTTTTCGAGCACAACGAAATGCCAGAATTCAGTCTCCAAGGGGCCTCGGGGGTGGGCGAGTCGAAGCCCTAAAACCCCGTTGGGGAAGATACTGTGGTTGCCCAGTTGGAGCTTCCCCGCCCGGACACTGCCTAGGCGGCGCTCGGCCTCCGCCAAGGTAGACCGGTAATACTCCTCAAATAGCGAGCGGTTTTCCTGGGTTACACCGTGGGTCTGTCGGGCTTGGTCTGGCCGCTCCAACATCCGCATCGTCAAAGAATGTCCATTGATGAAAAGGTGCTTGCTGGGCGATTCGAATTGCGCCTCGTGGGTTAGGCGTGGGAGGCCGAAGTGCCTGGCCTGGACCAATATCGCGGAAAGGTGTGTGGTGGGGACATGGTAATTGTCCGAGCAGTTATCGACTGCTGTCTTCCAATTCAGCGGCTCGATCCATTTCACTGGACCGATAGCCTCAGTCCCGGCGTCCAACCGGTTGAATGCCACATCCAGGCACCATCTGGCGTCTCCCAGATATTCTTCCAAAGAAGGCGCGCCTGAGTCCCAGTTGGCAAAGACGATGCCGGCGTAAGTTTCTACGCGCGCCGCAATCAGGCTGCGGCTGTCCCGGTCCACAGCGCCGTAATAGGCTTCTTCCTCTCCCGGCACGTATTCCAACGAGCCGTCATTTGAATAGGTCCAACCGTGATAGGGGCAGAAAAAGTTCTTAGTATTTCCTACGTCTGTCCTGACGATCGCGTTGCCCCGGTGACGGCACATGTTCAGGAAGGCATGAAGTTTGCCCTTACCGTCGCGGGTCAAGATCACCCGGTCCTCACCCATGTAGGTGTGGAAGAAGTCATTTACCTTGGGGACCAAGCTTTCGTGGCCAATCATCAGCCAAGTCCTTCCGAATACCTTCTCCAACTCCTCCCGATAGATATCTGGGTCCGAGAAGATGCGGGAGTCAAGTTTCCCTGTCTTTAGGTCAATCACATTGTATTTTTTGTTGGAAACGGCCATGATTGCTCCTGATTGCTGTCTACCTACGATGTAATTTGCCGGAATGGGTTAACGATATGGCGCAATGGGTTTCCGGTCAAGGGCAGCACACTGGTATCGATGCCGGAAACCAATGCTCCCGGCCAACGATGTGAGAATGGAGGTCAGGCATGGCGTCCCCCGTAGAATTTAGCGAACAGGGAACGAGTAAAACCGTGAAAGCGGGCGGCATGGATGTCCATTACCACGACGTTGGGTCCGGCGACCCAATCGTTCTGCTCCACTCCTACGGTCCCGGCACCACCGGCTGGATCACCTTTCACAAGATATTGCCTGCCCTTGCCCAGCGGTACCGGTGCATCGTGATGGACCTGCCTAACTTTGGGCGGACCGGCCCCGTCACCTACAACGAGCCTCTGCACAACCTCCAGGCCCGGACCGCATTGGCGCTGATGGACAAATTGGGGATTGAAAAAGCCCACCTGGTCGGCAACTCCCAGGGTGGGCAGTCGGCCATGGTGGTGGCGATGAAGAATCCCGAGCGGGTGAACAAGCTGATCTTCGGCGCATGCCATATCAAGACCGGAGGAGATCTCTACCTGATGGGCAATCGCCCTTCAGAGGGCAGCAGGGCCACCAATGATGTGATCGCCGATCCCACTCGTAAGAATGTGCACCGGTACCTGCGGGTCCATATCGACGATCAAACGCTGGTGACCGACGACCTAATCGACTATATCCATCAGAATTACACAGGGCACCCAGATCACGTGGCGGCCAACGCGGCCTCGGTGAGCGTGCCCTACGACCATGGCGTGGACCTACCCAACATCAAGGCGCCTAGCCTGATCATCTGGGGGCGTTATGACCGCATGTGCGTCTTTGAGATTGGTATCGCCGCGTTGAATAACATCGATGATTCCAGATTGGTGCTACTCAATAATTGCGGCCACTGGCCTCCGTATGAGAAACCGGAGGAATACACCGCCCACCTGCTTAATTTCCTGGAGAATATCTAAGGGAAATCAATCTCGTAGGCGCAGCGTTACCTGGGAGACTGAAAAGGCGGGGCTACCAGATCACCTGGGATTCCTGGAGGCTTTCTACTTCTGACTTCGGTAGGCCAATGATGCCGTGGAAGACGTCCATATTGTGCTCGCCCAAGTCCGGAGTCCAAGTGTCGATGCTGGACGGAGTTTTCGAGAAACGCCACGGCGGCACCACAGCACGCATCTCGCCTTTTTCAGCGTGGGTTATGGTCGGGAATGCTTCTCTTGCTTCCAGATGTGGGTCGGCTCTCAACTGGCTGGGAGAAAGCGACGGAAACGAGGGGACTCTGCGAGACTGCAGTTTCTCCGTGACTTCGGTCGGTGTGTGTTTGGCCGTCCACTTGGAGATAAGCCCGTCCAGTTCGTCATGATGCTTCCAGCGGCGGAAGGCGTCGCCGAACTTATCGCCCTGGGCCCATTCCGGGTTGCCCATGACTTCGACAAAAGCCTTCCATTCGTCCTGTGATCCCACCGAGATGCTGACCCACTTGTCCTCACCCGCACATCTGTAAACGCCTTGCGGTGCATTGGAGTCGTCCCGGTTACCCTGCCGTTGGGTCTCGCGTCCATTCATAGCAAATTCAAGCAGTGACTGGCCGATGAACGAAGACCCCAAGTCCCTGACGGAAACGTCGACGTGCTGGCCAAGTTCCGTCCTTCGTTTGGCGCAGAGGGCGGCCACGGCAGTGAACGCCAGTAGCATTCCGCCGGTATGGTCCATGCCATGGCGAAGCTCCACCGGCGGCCCATCGGGGTAACCGGTGAGGTTTCCCAGACCGCCGATTGCAGCGAACAAAGGGGCGTAGCCAGCGTAATTGTACTCCGGCCCACTCTGGCCGTTAGAGGACAAAGACACTAGGATGATGTCCGGTTTCGCCTTTCTTAGGGCCTCGTAGCCGAAGCCCAGACGGTCGAACACGCCGGGCCGAAAACTCTGCAGAACCAGGTCAGAGACTTTGGCGAGTTCCAACGCCAACTCGATGGCGCGGGGTTCTTTGAGGTTCAGGGTTGCAGACATCTTATTGGCATTGACCTGCTCGAAACTGGGGGCCGGCTTGCCGTACATCGGGTGGGGACGGCGGGTGATATCCAATCGGGCCGAACTCTCGATCTTGATTACCTGGGCGCCCATCTCAGCCATCATCAGTCCGGCGAACGGCCCGGCGGCATGCGTTGAGAAGTCCGCTACCCGGATACCGGACAACGGTCCTAGAGCGTCGGTCATTAGATCACCCCCGAGCGGGCCAATGAAACTATTTCCTCGCCTGTGTAACCAAGGGATTGGAGCAACTCGGAGTTGTGCTCCCCTAGAAGTGGGGCCCGGTCAAGTACCGGCGGAGTTTCAGACATGCGGTATGGCGGTCCGGCATAGTCAAAGGTCCCGGCCTCGGGGTGGTCGAGCGAGACAAAGAATCCCCGCTCGCGCTGATGTGGGCTCTCAAACACCTCTCCGGGTGTGTAGAACGGGGCGAATGGCACGCCAGCGGCTTGGCCTTCGTGATACAGCCAGTCTTTGGTCTTGTCGGCCGTCCACACCCTAAGGTTGCGATTTATCTCCGCGCCATGGGTGAACGGGTCTTGGAATTTCTCAGGAGCAGCCCAATCGGGGTCGCCGAGAAAATGGCCTAGGTTCTCCCACTGCCTGGGCTCAAGGGTCAGCACTTCAATATGACCGTCCGTGGTCGGCATGACTCCACCAACCCGAAAGAAGCGGGAGAACCGGTCTTCTTCTACACCCTCAGATTCCAATCGTTGCAGCGGCATGTAACCGATGGTCAGTTCGGCTTCTTGTGTCGAACAGTCGACGAATTGTCCCGGCGATCCACCCCATTTGGCATAGATGGCCCCGCACAGGCCCACGGCTGCGGAGAGGCCACCCTGATAAGAGCCCATCATGCTGCCGGCAGCGAGGGGCGCACGGTCAGGGAAAACGTCCAAAGCCAGACCGTTGGGAAGCAGGTTGCCCTCTCCTCCGGCATGGAAGATGTTGACGTCGTTCGCTACATACTCGGAGTAAGGGCCGGTGCTGCCGTATGGCGTGATTGCGGTGGCGATCAGGTCGGGTCGACCGTCGGCCAGTCTTTCTTGGCCGATTCCCAATTCTGTGGCGCGGGACGGAGAAAGGTCATGGACCAAAACGTCTACTTGTCCGGTCAATTCCCAGAGGATCTCCCGGCTTTTACGGTCGTCCAGGTTCAGCGTGATGGACTTCTTCCCGGTGTTCAGATAGAGGAACATCCCGCTGCGCTCCGGATGAGGCACATCTCCGGGGAAGGGCCCGCGCCGTCGGGACGGGTCCCCAGTCTTAGGCGGCTCAATCTTGATGATCTCGGCTCCCAGAGAGGCCAGCAGCTTGCCGCAGAACGGGGCGGAGACCATGCTGGAAATCTCCAGCACCTTCAGCCCGCCCATCGCAGTGGGGAAAGTGTTTTCAGACGTATTCATTGGCGCTTTTTAACGGTCCGGATTTCGTTCCGCAAATCTTGATTATTCCGGGAGAATGGGCGGCATGCCCTGGCTGCGGGTGGCCGTTCGCAGTTGGAGTTGGCTGCCGTCGGTGAACCATGGCACACGGGGGTCACGTGAAGGCAACATCACGGTTGCTTGGCCGGGCGCTGTGACCTGGCCGCGCTGGTTCTCCGCCCAGATCTCCAGGTCGACCAACGGCGAACCATTGTCGATGTGCTTGCCAATCACTTTGCCTTTCAGGTATTGGGTGTCGCCGTAAACGTTGAAGCGGCGGCACTCGACCCTTAGGCGCTTCAAGAAAGCGTCGTCACCCATCCAGTTGGTGACCAATGTGCCCATCCAAGACACCCGCTGGGGCCCGTAGTCGTAGGCACCAGGCACTCCCACCGCTTCGGCTACCGAATCTCTCAAGTGACCGATCCCGGTGTACTCAAGACCGCCACCGGCCTCGGGGTTCCGGAAGAAGTGGTCGGGATGGCGCAGGGCCTCGCGTAGCAGCACTCCGTGGGCGCTGGACCGGCCAGTGCCGACTAGGAACGCGGTCATGTCCTGCAGAGACAAAGGTCCGCGGAGCACAGTGTCTATCTCGTCACCGATATGGGTGTCTTCGTAATAACGGGTGTTGCCGCCCCTGGCCTTTTCGCTGAGGACCAATTGGTCGATCTCTTCCAATTCTTCAGCGGTGTATTCGTGGCGCTTGGGGACATCTGAATACTTGCCTTGCTCCCGCGAGGCACGGCGCTGGTGGCGGGTGCACCAACCCACTACCCTGGATATCATTTCGTCGCGCTGATTCGTGTAGATGGTCTCCACAAACTGGATCACCAGCTTGCCCGAGTATTCACTTTCCTTCTCTTGGACGTCCAGCACTCTTTCGATGGCGTTTATAGAGTCGCCGGGGCGGATGTGTCGGAAGTTCTCCCAGTCGGTCCCGGCGAAGAACCCGTGGACTCCTGGGAGACCCCAACGGGTCCGGCCAGACCAGTGCCGCATGAAGGGAGAGCAGGGATGGCCTATAATCGACCCATACTTCGAGTAGGAGGCGTACTCCTGGTCACGGAACATGGGATTGCTGTCGCCGATTCCGTTGACGAAGTTGAGCATGGAGCCAACGGAGGCGTCCCGAACGAAGTTTTCGGTCCGCAAGCGCATGCCAATCATTGCCTTGGCGGCGGCGATGGACTCGGCAGTGATTCCCTCAACCTCAGGTAGGGTCTGAGTGACCCGTTCTTGTTCGTTTTGTTTTGCCATGTTTACCTCGGGTTTTTAGCTGTGAGCCGGGATTTTAAGGCTACGTTACCAGAGAACCTGGTCTTCTTCCAGTCGGGTGATCTCCTCTTCTGCCATCCCTAAAAGGCCACCGAATATCTGCTGGTTGTGCTCGCCCAACAAAGGCGCGTGCCGATGGATGGAAGGAGGTGTCCGTTCCAGGTTCCACATGATGTTATAGACGGGCTCCACCCCCAGAGACGGGTGCTCGATGTCGGAGTAAAGACCGCGTTCCTTGAAGTGCGGGTTAAATAGCCGGTCCTCTGCGCCCATCACCGGTATCGCGGCCACTCCGTTCGCCTGGAGCAACTCTGTGATATCTCCGGCGGTCCGCTCTCGGGTCCAAGTGGACAGGTTGTCGTCCAGGTCTCGCCGATTTTCCAGGCGGGAATACCGGCTTGAGAATCGTTCTGCTTCACACCAGGCTGGGTTGCCCATGCCTGTTTTCAGCCCCTGCCACTCGTCCTCGGTCCTGACGGCGATAGACACCCAAGCGTCGTCACCTTGGCAAGGATAGTTGCCATAGGGGGCCATCACCGGATCGTAGTTGCCTTTGGGGCCCATGACTCGGCCAGTCATTTCGTATTCCATCAGGCCCGCGCCCATGGTTGCGACCGTGGCTCGTAGCATGGAAACGTCGATGTACTGCCCTTGGCCAGTCCGTTCTTTCTGGTGCAGCGCAGATACGATGGCGAATACCGAGTGCAGCGCACCCACGATATCTGCGTAGGCGTGTTTTAGTCCCAGCGGCCTCTCGCCTTCGTAGCCCATGGTGCTGTCCAGGCCAGACAAAGCGCCGATGGACGGCGCATAAGCTCTCAGGTCTCGCAACGGCCCTGTCTGACCGTTGGACGAGATGGATGCCATCACGATTTCCGATTTGATTCCGGAAAGAACGTCGTAGCCCAGACCCAGCCGGTCCATCACGCCCGGAGAGAAATTCTCCACGACCACATCGCAGTAAGGCACAAGTTCCTTAATCAGATCGATGGCGCCTGGCTTCGTTGTATTAACGGCGATGCTGAGCTTTCCGCGGTTGACGTTGTGGAACAAGGGATGTTGTTCCGGATCGGGTTCATCACCGATGATGGGGCGGCCCAGGCGCATATAATCCATGCGTTGGCGGGTCTCCACCTTGAGGACTTCGGCGCCCATGTCGGCCAGTACCATGCCGGGTAACGCGCCGGCCAGGACCCAGCCAAAGTCCAACACCCGGTATCCGCTGAGCGGGCCAGCCCCAGCATTTTCGTTATCTTGGTTCATCGCCTAAATTATCCCTGTCTGGTAAAGCTTGACCAGCTCCTCTTTGGAGTAATCCAGCACATCGCAGTAGATGTCGGCGTTGTGCTGACCTAGTAACGGCGCTGGCCTCGGCGGCGACGCTTCCTGGTTCGAAAGTTCGTAGGGCGGTCCGGCGAAGGAAACAGGACCGGTGTCTGGGCGTTCAATCGCCACGAACTGATCAGCCAGACTTTCGTCGTTCCGGACCTCGCCGAAATCGCGCACTGGGGCAAGAGGAACGCGGTGCTCCAGCGCCAAGGCTAGCAATTCAGCTTTGGTGTGCTGTGTCAGCCATTCCTCCATGTAACCGTCGACTTCGTCGGCGTGTTCGTTATTCATCGCCGTGCGGTTTCGGAAACGGTCTTCTTTGGCCCACTCAGGACTGCCCATGACCTCAAGCAGGGTGCGCCACTGTCTTCCTTCCGGAGAGCCCACGAATATGTATCCGTCCTTGCAGCGAAGGATGCAGTTGGGGTAGGGGAAGTCCAGGGCGTGGTGGCCGGTCCGCCGGGTCATGCGCCACTGGTAAACAGCCATCAACGCTTCTGGGCCGTTGTAGATACCGGCCATGGACTCGACTTCGGCGATATCGATGTGCTGCCCGCCGCCGGCCAGAAGGGCGATGACAATCGACGATGCGGCGGCCATGGCGGCGAAATAGCCGACCTCCGGAGTCCCGAAACCCAAAGGTTCTCGATCGGGGCTACCCAGCCCCTCGCAGATCCCTCCGGCAGCCGCCAAATTGATGTCGTAGGCCTTGTAATTGCGGTATGGGCCGGTCAATCCGTAGGGAGTTACCGACGCCATGACCAGAGCATCGTTGTGAGTCCGCAGGCTCTCGTAATCGACTCCCAACCGGTCCATCTCGGTCGGGTGGAGGTTGTGGACGAATACCTGCGATTGGGCGAGTAATCCGCCCAGAATCTCATGCCCGGTCGGAGTTTCCAGGTTCAGGGTTACTCCCTGTTTATTGGCGTTTAGATAGAGGAACAAGCCGCTCCGTTCGTGGTGGGGCTGGTCGTTGAGAAAAGGCCCGTATTCCCGAGCCTGGTCCCCTACGCCGGGCCGTTCTATCTTCACAACCTCGGCTCCCATATCGGCAAGGAGCTTGCTGCAGTAGGGGGCGGATACGGACTCCCCAAGTTCCACGACGCGCAGACCCTGGAGCAGCGAAAAAGTCAAAGGGAATCTCCGGAGGTGTTCATGTTCGGGGCAATGACGACTGCTGGATCAGTCTCAGCATTGCCAATCGGATTGGCATTATACAGTGAAAAAAGCTGGTCTGTTAATGACCGTAGATGTAAATTCAAACTCACGCATCGGCGGCTAGCCCGCAAGATGCGGGATGACGTGTTTGCCGAATAACCGCAAGGTCTCCATCACCTCTTCATTAGCAATGGGACCGATCTGGAATAATGGCATGATTTCGTCCACGCCCGTGGGCGCGTATTGTTCCATATAGCGAAGGCAGTCATCGGGGTCTCCGATGCAATACCGCCCTTCTTTGATCAGGTCCAAAGAGGAAATTTCGTCGCGCTTAGATGACTCCGTGACCACCGAACGTTGGTAGTGCCACTGGTAGTCGCTCGGCACGTTGGCTGGGTCCTGTTCCTGCCAGACCCGGCCATGGCGGAGGTCTTGCTGACTCCGGTACCAATCTAGAATCTTGGCCCCTCGTTCCTGGGCTTTTTTGCGGCTTTCGGCACAGATCGCCAGCGTACTGATGGAGACCCGATCCTTGATCACTCTCCCTACGGGTTTGGCGTTTTGGATGCCCTCGCGATAGGCGTCTATTAATTGGGTCAGGCGATCTGGGCCGCCGCCCGACATAGCCAGACATCCCAAGCCGAGTTCGCCGGCCTTTCTGAAGGTCTCCTCGCGGCTACAGCCTAGCCATATGGGAGGATGGGGAGTCTGCACCGGCTTGGGGTGAACCTCTCTAGTCGGGATTTGGAAGTACTTCCCCTGGTACGAAAACTCCCCCTCGCCCCAGGCACGGGGAATGATCTCCAACGCTTCGTCCACCATGCCGGTGGCGTTCTCGAGGTCAACTCCGAAGGCTGCCATCTGGTACGGGTAACCGGAGCGGCCGACGCCCAAGTCCACCCTTCCCTTGCTTAAGATATCAAGGGTGGCCGTCCTCGCAGCGATGTGCAACGGGTGCTGCACCGGAGGAACTGCCACCGCTATTCCCAGCCTGATGCGGGATGTTCGCTGGCTGATGGCAGCCAGGGTAACATCCGGCGCGCTGGAGTGAGACCATTCAGTGCGGAATTGGTGGTCAGCCAGCCAGACGCTTTCGAACCCCTGCTCTTCAGCAAAGACCACCTGGTCCATCATCTCCCAATGGCGGTCATAGTCGCTGCTGGGCGTCCAGGGCTTGGGAACCTGTATCTGGTAAAACATCCCGATCTGCATTAAGTCCATCCCCTAGATTGATTCGGCTAGGCACGAATTATACTACGCGGCATCCAGGCTATTTATTGACGTAGAATGAATTCGATAATCGATGAGGAAGGTAGCGAATGGTTACCGTATTAACAGAAACGAGCGCAACTGAATCAACAATAGCACCAGGCGAATCGCATCCTAAAGATGAGCTATGGCTTAGCACAAGCGATACCGCCGCCATAACAGGTTGGTCGATGAAACCGGAAGGTTTCTGCAAGGGTGATATCTGCGTGCCAGTGCCATTAGATAAGGCAGATAGTTTTGTCCAAGGGGACGCCATCAATGTCTCAGCTTTTTGGGACCTGATGGGCAAGCCTGCAGTTCGGAGCGCCAATGCGGAGGTGTGGCTCCTGGGCGAGAGCGCCGGCCTTCGCAATGACACAATGCTTAGTCTTGAGGCGCCCAATTTCACGCTGCCTGATCTAAACGGCAATAACCATTCATTGACCGACTTCCGAGGGAAACGCGTCCTGTTGATCACCTGGGCTTCTTGGTGAGGATGCCGGAATGATCTGCCAGGTTGGCAGACGATGTTTGAAACCGTGCAGAACGACGGCTTTATGATCCTGTCAGTGGCGATGGATGCCGATGTCGAGGCTGCGCGACCGTGGATCGAGGCGGCCGCACCGGATTACATCACGCTTATCGATCAAAACCACTTGCTCTCTTCGTTGTACAACATGGTCAACGTACCCCAGGCGGTCTGGATAGACGAAACCGGCATGATCGTTCGCCCGGTTGAGACGGGCGGCTCACTGGACGTGGTGAAGGAATATGACCCGGAAATAGGCGGGTATATACCGGAGACAGCTGCACGTGCTGCAAGCGCAAAATCGACATATATCCAGGCCGTGAGAGACTGGGCTGTCAATGGCAGCGCCAGTCCGTTCTTGTTTGACACTGATGAAGCGAGAAAACATCTGCCGGCAATGAGCAACGAAATGGCCCTGGCACATGCAAAATTCCAGTTGGGCCAATACCTGAAACGAATTGGCCGCGCTGATGAAGCTGATGCGATCTTCGCCGAGTGCCGCCAGTTACACCCGGATTCATGGAACATCTTCCGGGAGACAACGGAGCGGGCGGCATCGGGGCTAGCCGTCGGAGAAGAGTTTTGGGGGAAGGTCAAATCCCTCGGCGATAAGCAGTACTACGCCACCATCGATATGGAAGGCATGCCAAGCTGAAAGTTTCCCGGGTAGCATGCAGGCCGGAGGCTACGCCCGTTTTCTGCATCGAGCAAGGCGACGCCCGGGGGGAATCTTCCAATGCGAGGATTCAGTGAAAAAGCGATTAGCCAAGAGTAGGCGAAAATGGATTTTCGGGGTCGCAGGCGGCCTGGCCGAGTACCTGGGCATCTCGCCTACACTCGTACGGATGGCGTTTGTTGTCGGGGCGGCCTCCTCTACTCTCGGGCTGTTGGCCTACGTTGTATTGTTCGTCTGGATGCCCAAAGCACCCGAAGGAGAGTAGTCGTTGCTGCCCTCACCCGATAAATAACGTGTAGGACCCTCGGTTCACTTGTTCAACTGTCTGAGCACACAGCATGCGATGGTCTTTAGACAGCGCCCGTTTCGCCACTTCAATATTAACTGGTGAAATCTGCTCCAGAGCCTGGATTTCAGCCAGGGTAAAATACTCCGCCCTGTCGACTTCTTTCATATCGGGGTTGGGCTCGCCGGACTGACGGCTCAACAGCATCACGATGTACAAGCTGTTGCCTCCTTCTTCGTCGTACCGGTTCCTGATACCCAACACCCCTTGGACCGTGGTCTTGACTCCGGCTTCCTCTTCTACTTCCCGGATCACGGCTAACTCCATCGTTTCGTTTTGCTCGACAAACCCGCCGGGTATCTGCCAATTACCACGGCCTCGGCGCGATGACCGCCGGACTAGCAGCAATCGGCCGTCGTCAACGACCGCTCCGCCAACGCCGACGTTGTATCCAGTGTTGTACCGGTCCGGTGGTGGCATCGTTCGATATTCCTTCGCTAAAGAGTCCGTTGATTGCTCGATTGCCTTCAAGTTGGGATAGTATAGGCCAAGGGGAATCCTGCCAACCTTGTCTACGGACCGCCAACGCGGATTTAACTACCGGATTTAACTAAAGGAGCATCTACAATGACAGTAGAAAGATTCACGAATGTGATCACCGAAGAAACAGAACTGCGTGAGATTTTTGGCGAGCCATCAGAACGCGCGGTGAACAAGCAGATAGACCGGCTGGATGTTCATTGCCGCGCTATCGTTGAAAAATGCCCATTCATATTGCTTGGTACATCGAATGCTGAAGGTCGATGTGATGTTTCTCCAAAGGGAGATTACCCTGGTTTTGTGCGGGTACTGGATGATAGGACGATCGCCATCCCCGATCTACCCGGCAACAATCGCCTAGATACTCTCCGGAATATGATAAAGAACCCTCAGGTAGGCTTGATCTTCATGATTCCCGGAATGAATGAAACTCTGAGAATCAACGGCAAAGTCCAATTGGTTCGAGACCCTAGTTTACTCGAGAGCATGTCGTTCCAAGGGAAATTACCCAAACTGGCAATCGTCGTTAACGTTCAAGAAATTTTTACCCACTGCCCCAAGGCATTTCTCCGCTCCAAGTTGTGGTCGGATGAATACCGAATCGAGCGCAGCGAATTGCCATCATTCGCCGAGATCTTGAAAGATCACACGGGTCTTGTCGATTGCGACGTGGAAGAGTTACAGAAAGAGCTAGATCATAGAGCTGCGACAACATTGCATTAGCCGCTTATTCCCTCGGAGTTCTATCCTGGAGCCGGGCCTCGTTAACATCTCTGGGTATAGATGACGAAACAGGGAAGCAACTCAATTTAACCAAAGGAACACAATGCCGCCATGGGCTGGTCCAAACATCATCCAACAGGTCTGATTCATAATTCGGCACAAAACAGCTATCGAGGCTACACCCTATTCAGCAACCTTGGCGGCCATCACACCAGTCTCGTAGACATGGAAGGCCGGGTGTGCCATACGTGGCAATCTGACCAGGGAATCAACTACAGCTACCTCTTGCCCAACGGCCACTTGCTGCTCCGGACCGGTCCACCGGGACAAGAAGTCTCTTTTCTAGACCGACCGGAGCGGGAACTTCTGCCAAGGGGCGGCAGGACGGCATCCGGGGCCATTCTAGAGTTGGACTGGGACAGCAACGTTGTCTGGGAATACCGTGATCCACTGTTACACCACGACTTTGAACGTTTGTCTAACGGGAACACCTTGGTTTTGGTGTGGCAGTCGCTTCCTGAAGAGTTAGCCTCTAAAGTGAGCGGCGGTTTCAGCGCTGGCACGACCAAAGGACAGATGCTGGGCGACGTGGTGCGGGAAGTCACGCCGGATGGCGGCATGGTCAACGAATGGCGTTCCTGGGAGTACCTCAGCCTGGAAGAAGACACAATCTGCCCCCTGGAGGGACGCCTGGAGTGGACCCACCAGAACTGTTTGAACGTGACCAAGAATGAAGACCTCTTGGTGAGCTTCCGCCAGACCAGCACGGTCGGCATAGTCGATTGGTCCAGCGGGGAGTTTAGTTGGAAATGGGGCCCCGGAGAAATCTCTCACCAGCACAACCCCACCTACCTGGACAACGGGAACGTTTTGTTATTCGATAACGGGCCACACCGCCAGGGCATGAGCCACTCCCGGGTCATTGAGGTTGACCCAAGCGACAACCAGGTCATCTGGGAGTATCGAGGAGACCCGCCTATATCCTTTTTCAGCTACCACATCAGCGGCGCGGAAAGATTGCCCAACGGCAATACCCTTATCTGCGAGGGCGCCCCCGGCCGCATCTTCGAGGTCACTCCCAGACATGACATCGTCTGGGAGTACATCAATCCATTTGTCGCCTCGAGCGGCGAACACGGTGGCGGATCTGTTTCCAATAATGGCAACGCGGTGTTTCGGGCCCACCGCTACGGTCCAGACCATCCTGCTCTTCAAGGCAAGGACTTAGACCCGGCTCGCTATGCCAACTTGAACCGGCTCTACTCACCTGCATAATGTCTGAAAGCCGGACTAGTGTTCCGCTGTCGCAAATCGGCTGATACTCGAGGGCGGCACTTGCCCAGCGTAACGCCCACAGCGGAGGTAATGCAATATGTCCGATCCTAGCCGTTACGACGAATTCGGTTTTTACGCCCCTTTGCCAGTGGACCGCGCCGCACGGCGCGAACCGGGCGCAGACTTTCCAACCGGGCCGGAGATTGGAAGCGCCCTGCCCGCTGTTTGCCTGCCGGACCAGCAGGGTCAGCTCGTGGACATTCGCCAGCATTGCGGCAGCCGCCGCGCAATTGTTGTGTTCCACCGATCCGCCTATTGGTGACCGCCTTGTATGACGCAGCTCGTGCAGCTGCAAAAAACGCTCCCAGAGTTGCGCGAGGCCGGCTACGAGGTGTTCGCCATCAGCAACGACACCGTCGAACGCCTCGCCGACTTTGCAAAACAGCACTGCATCACCTTCTCATTGTTGTCAGACGAGGATTCAACGGTGATCCGCGCCTTCGGCATCATGAACACCCTGATTCGGCCCGATGAGGGCAAGCACATGCGCTGGTACGGCATCCCATATCCGGGCACCTACATCACCGATGAAGCAGGCATTGTCGTCGACAAGGATTTTCATCAGCATCACGCTCGGCGCCTCTCTGGGCGGGGGTTGCTGCAGCGGGTCTTGGGCACCCTGCCAGAGCAACATTTCGACGCACCGAAGGCAACTAGTGAAGGTAACGAAGTCACGCTCACAACGAGCTTGGTCGATCCGACGCTAATGCTTGAAGTCATCAGTCTCCTGGTCTGCCGCCTTCACATCGCTGCGGGCAAGCACATCTACGCGCCGGGTGCGCCCGAGGCATTTACCCCAGCTAGCCTAGAGTTTTACGGCGAGGGATTGCGCTTCGGTGAACCAGAGTGGCCACAACCGCAGCGGCTCAACATGACAGATCTGAATATCCAGGTGCCAGTCTACGATCGTGAGGTCACCCTGTCAGTGCCAGTTACCGCCACCTCGGCACTGGTTCGCCTGGGTCACGGCCTTGAGCAAACATCGGTAAAGATCACCATTGCATGCGCCTACCAATCCTGCGATGAAGTATCGTGCGGACTGCCCGAAACCATCGAAGCAACATTAAGTGTACCCCTCGAAGAACTTGTCGAACCAGAGGGAGTCAAGACTTACGCCAAACGCGTTGAACAGGAACAGTCTGCAAAGCGCCCGGATGGTCCACTGGATGGCGAGCCATGAAAACCCTGGATGAATCCTTTGATCCCTGTCTGCGATACCAGCGCCTGGACACGGGAACGTGATCTCGCTCGTTCCTGGGTCTCTAACGCGAACGGAGAAGCGGGCTACTCACCCATGACCTTGCGGAAAAACGCCAGAGCATTGCCCCCGGTGATCTTGATGATGTCGGCGTCGGTATAGCCGCGGGTAATCAGACCTCGGATGATGTTCTTCCCTTCGGCAGGGGATTCGACGCCGATTATGAAACCCGAGCTTCTCACACCGATGCTGGAATCTGTCCCAATTGCCACGTGGTCGATGCCTAGTAGCTTCACCATGTAATCGTAGTGGTCCAGCAGGAGTTCAATGCCCAGGGTAGATCCCCAGCTGCTGATCACCGACGGTTGTATCGTGACTCCGACGATGCCGCCTTTTTCCGCGCAGGCTACCAATTCCTCGTCCCTCCTCAGCCGTCCCGCGGCATACTCGCCGCCTCCCTGTTGCAGGCCCAGGGTGTATGACCCATCGTGGCTGAAGACAACCGGGGCCTCGGAGAACTCAATGGCGTCCATCGCCGTCCGAAAAGACGCGTGGGACAGGTCGACCACCATACCGAGTTCGTTCATCCTTTTTACAACTTCGATTCCGAATAAACTCAGCCCACCATCGTTTCGCTCGAGGTGGCCGTCCCCGATATAGTTCTTGCGCCGGTAGGTCAGCCCCGCCAGCCTGACGCCGGCGTTGTAGAGTACGTCCACCCGCTGCAATTCGTTGCCGATGGCCAGGTGTTCCACAGTAGGCAAGAAACCCACCTGACCATTCTGCTTTGCGGCCTCGATCTCCGCGGCGTTGCCAACATTAACTACACCGTCATGACGGCTGACATCTGACAACATCAGGCCGATCTCGTCCAAAAGGTCTTCGAACCGGATAAAGGACATCTCGTCGGTCTTCACCATGCCCCTGTATACATTGGCGGTCCCAACCGCAGTGAAACCTCCATGCCGTACCGCCTCGTAGCCCCACTCGTGGGTGTCGCCACGCAGGTACTTCATGAGATGGTCGGGGTCTTCCGGCTTCACCATCGGGTGCTGATGGAGGTCGATCATTGTTGTCTCCTCCACCAAATTCTGAAATCTTCTCTCCTGATCATCGTCGAGGGTCACGGCCGTTGACCGACCCTGGATAACCTGCTTTGCCAATGAAACCGAACTATCCACCATCTAAGTTCCTCCTTTTACCGGACCGGGAACCGTACTTGGGTCTAGGCTGGAGATGACCTGACCGTTAAGGGCCAGTCTATGGGTGACGGCGCGAGCTTCGCGTGTCGGAAAGCAGCAATTTGAACGACTGCGGCCATCGTGGATTGACTACGCCAACGCGTAGACTATGCTGCTCACCACTGCGTAAGGAATGAATCCAACCACCGCTACCCCTACCGCCCGCCAAGTGGATGAGTGGTCGAGGGCCTGTCGAATAGCTATCACCATGGCCACCAATTGCCAAATCGAGGCAATAACGAAGACCAGGGGGCCCAGCACTGGAAGGAAATGGTGCCCCAGGTGGGATTCGAACCCACGACCCGCTGCTTAGAAGGCAGCCGCTCTATCCCCTGAGCTACCGGGGCACACGAAGCCAGCATAAAGCTGGAAGCCGGGTTCTAACCGGCTCATGGTTATCTTACGAACGCTCGAAGAAGAGTGTCAAGGCAGGCGTATCGGCCCTATGCCTTTTTTGATTATGTCCGGTAACCCGCTCGACGCGCTGATTGCGGATGCCCGTGCCCTCTGTCAAAATGAAAGCCCTCAACAAGCAAGGCTAGACCCTGTGGGTATACGTGTACTACGGCTGAAGCGGTCTGCTTCTCCGTTTACCCTTCTCCGTTTACCCATCTCCGTTTACAAGGAAGTGATGGGCAATGGCAGACGACCTACTGAACATGGAATCCAAGCCTCCCGCGAAGCAGTTAATCGCCGGATGGCGGCGGCAATGGTCGGACGGCGGTGAGATATCCAGCGGGCTGCCCCGTTATCTGATCAGCAAACTGGGCGCAACCCAGATTGGCGAGATGGGTCCGGAAGTCAACAAGCTCTGTTACCCGTTCCAGGTGCCAGGCACCCATGACACCTACCGCCCGAGAGTGGTCTACAACAACGGTCTACCCGTCCAGCCCATGACCCGCCGCAACCGTTTCTACGATTCCGGAAACGGCCTGATACTCTTCCTGGGACAGGAGCCTTGGTTCCGCATCGACGTTTATGCCGAGGCGTTCTTCCAGGCGGTGACGGAACTGGGGTCGCCTAAGATCGTCGCGGTGGAGGGGTACAACGGCGCCGCCCCACCCGACATGGAACGCAGCGTTAGTTGCATCTACAGCCGGGCCGACATGAAAGAGAACCTAGACCAGTACGGGCTGCGATACTCCAACTACGGATCCCAAAGCCGCAACGGCCCAACTATCGCCATGGCGCTGGTGACAATCGCCCACTACGAGCACCCAGACCTGGAGATGCTGCGAATGGGTGCGATGGCGCCCATGTACCCGTTCCTGACCTCGAACAACGACCCGGTGGGAATCAGCCGGGACCACCGCGCTTTCTACGACATCATGCGCAGGCTGAAGTCCATGTTCGACTTGGACATCGACCTTTCGGAGTTGTTGTCGCTGGGAGAGGCCGAGTCTCAGGAATTGGTGGACACACTAGAGAAGATCGCTGAGACCAATCCCACCGCTAAAGAACTGATCGACCGGGCCAAGGCGGACTTCAATCTTGTGCCTTTTGAGAGGTCGGTCTCTCTGGACCCGGCGTTGGACCGGACCTTAGAGGATATCCTCCGGAACGCACCCAACCAACCGGACGAGTCCGATTAGGGCATCAGGCTCCCGAATCTAGGGTCGGAAAGAGCTTTAGATCAGGCCTTCAGCCTCGGCTGCTTTCTCGATCATTTCCCAGCCGATGTCTGTGCCGGGTACGAAACTGCGGCAGGCCTCGCCCTCTAACACTGCTTTCCCGACGGGGTCTTCGTCTGTGACCGAAAGGAATGCGGACTCAATCTCAGCAGCCAATTTCGGGTCCAGATCGTTCTGCGAAGTGAAACAGCAGTGAGAATATCCGGGGCTGGACCAGAAGATTCTTACGGCATCCCTGGGTAAAGTGCCGTCTTCGGCCATGGTCTCCATAACCCGTTGGCTGACCGCACCGGCGTCGAACTCTCCGCTGGCAATTCGTTCAACAACATCGCGCTCGTCAGATTTGGTATCAGACTGGCGGTCGTCGTAGAAACTGTTGACGGAAAGGTCTTTGCTGGGGTTTATTCCCGAGTCCTTCAGGAAAGAAAAGGCCAAGAGACCCGCCTGCACAGAAGACCTCCGGCCAAAGGCGAAGCTTCTATCTTTGAGGTCTTCCATGGTATCAATGCCAGAGTCAGCGTGGGTGATGAAATGGGTGGTGAAGTTAATGTCCGCATCCCGCATGGCGATGACCCGGACGCCGTCGGCCGCCAGTCGTTTGATCTTTACGTAGCTCAGAGGCCCGTTCCAGGCCAAGTCAATCTCGCCTTTTACGAAGGCGTCTACCATGTTGTCGTACCCGGAATACAGGACCCAATCGAGGTCGATACCCCGCCGCCGGAACAACTTCTCAAGACCCTCGAAGACTTCCATGTGGTTGGCTGTAGCGGTACCGCCTAATCTGACCATATCGGACCTCTCACTGGGGCAATTGGGAACCACTGGGAGTGTTGAAGAATTATAGCAGCAATCAATTCGCTCTGGCCGTTGGGTATTGACCAGCTTTTCTGGCCCGAGTAAAACCGCGTCTCGATAGCCAACTTCCTGCAGTCTAGAAGACCATTCCGGTCTGTCTACAGGTTCGTTTTTACCTGTGGTGAGGACTAGGTATTAGCACGTAGTCCTCTTCTGTTTTTCGTTCGGCGGACCCCTCTCAAAAATACGCAACCTCACTGATAACGTGCTCTCCTCTCGCACCTACGATTGGGCCGCGCCAAATCGAAGAGGAAGAAAGCGTGAACGAATTAAATAGCCGGCGCCTAACAATAAACCGGACAATTATAAGGAACTAAAAATGCAAAACACTAACGTGACGACACAATTGGATACTGGGATTCTGCCGATCAAAAAATCCATGTGATTCCTGGCCGGCCTGCTGCTCGTCGGGGTGTTGGCAATGACCGCCACATTTAGCTCGGTCTCAGCGGACGCAGGGGCCGTCCATAAGTCCGCGGGCTCCTATACCGTTGCTCCCCCGGTCTTGTCGGGCCCGCCAACGACGGAAAACGGCGTGACGTTCATCGCAGGTACTGTAGACGTGACAACGATTGGCGCCCAGACGGGGGTCGCGGCAGTGGATTTCTCTTGCACCCTAGGCGCAGGCGCCAGAGGGGTCAATGAATGCAAAGGGTCGTTCCTCTTCGACGGCACCATCCACGGCAAAACCGGCACCTACAGGGCGGACATGTTTGACTGGATCGCCGGTAGCGAGGATGCCTTCACTTCCGCCAAATTCCAAATGGTGAGGGGGAGCGGGACCGGTGGATTCTCTAACCTCATCACGATTGGAAGAGACCTTCTCCGCGACGAAGCTGGGGGAACGGTCGGAGCCTTTGTCGGCGAGCTCGAATTCGAGGTGATCGTGATTCCGCCCAGCACTCTCACTGAATTCACCGTGAGTGAGCTGTTCGTTATGGAAGCTGAGGGAACTATCACAATCGAAGAGTTGGTCGCCGAACTCAATCTCAGAGCCACGTCTAAGTAGGCCACAGTCAAAAATTCACAAACAAACACTAAATGAGTGGGAAGGATAACCCGTCTCCTCATCCGGGTTGTCACCAAAATTCAAAAAGCCACTCCGGTTGCACGGGGTGGCTCTTTCGTTTCCTATAACCGAAGCTTTAGCTCAGACTTTAGACAACGCTGCCGATGGCGTGGTCCAGTATATCGGCCGCTTCATCCAGTTGGGCTTCCGTGGTGGTAAACGGCGGCACGAACCGGAACACGGAGCCTTTCCGGCGCACGCTCAAGATCAATCCATCCTCCAGGCATTGCCGCCCGATGGCCCGCCCCTCGTCAAAGGCCGGCTCGCGGGTGACCTGATCGGTCACAAGCTCGATCCCTTGCAGCAGGCCGCGGCCTCGGATATCTCCTATGATGTGATGCTTCTGAGCCAACCGGTTCATATGCTCCCGCCAGTAGGCGCCGATGCGCTGCGAGACATCAACCAGCATCTCCTCTAAGACGATGTCTATGCTTGCGATGGCGGCGTTGCACGGCAGGGGATCGTTGGAATGAGAGTGCCCCACCACTAACCCGGAGGCCGAAACTTTCTCCTCTATCTCATCAGTGGTGATTGTAGCGCTGATGGACACGCCTCCTCCGAAATGCTTGGATATGGTGAAGATATCGGGAACAACACCTTCGTGTTCAAAACCCCACATCGAGCCCAGCTTGGCCAGGCCGGTCTGGGCTTCATCCACGATCAACAAGGCGCCTCGCTCTTCACATCGGCGCTTCAGTTCCTGTAGCCATCCTTCGGGCAGGTCTATGACGCCGCCGGCGCTGAACAGAGGCTCGGTAATCACGCCCGCCAACTGGCCGTCTGCCTGGGCGTCCAGAAGGTCAAAACTAGTATTTAGGCAGGTGTAGTTGCAGCCGCCCCGGTCCTTGCAGTACTCGCATCGGTATTCGTACGGCGCCAGGATGGGGTAGTGACCCGGAGCGTAAGGGCCGTAGCCCTCATGCCATCCGGAGAAGGTCACGGCCCGGGTGGAATCGTTCATGCCATGGAAACTGACCGCCGGGCTGGCGATCTCATACCCCCCGGTGAACCGCTTGGCAATGGCCATAGCCGCTTCGTTGGAGTCGCTTCCAGACGTTAGGAACATGGACCGGTCCATGCCCTCCGGAGTGATCTCAGCCAGGCGGCCAGCCAGGATGATCTCCCGGTCGTTGAACATGCTCATGTGGCTATGAATCAACGTCTCGCCGCTTTCATGAAGCGCCTGCACGATGCGGGGATGGTTGTGGCCCAGGGCGCCGCACATCTGACCAGAGTTGAAGTCCAAGTACTCTTTCCCATTCACATCCCGGACAACTGAGCCTCGACCCCAGACCATGATTGGCCCGGCGACTGTGTTGGAGTCGATCCGGCTCCTGAAACTGTACTTGCGGGCGATCTCCAGAAGCTCGGCTTCAGTGAGTTTTTGGGTCATAAAACCACCTATTTCTTGAACTCGGGCATCACTTCTTTGCCGAACCGCTCAAGCTGCTCCAGGATAACGTTCTGGGGCGTGCCGATGACCGATCCAACGTTAACTTGCTCCAGTCCGGGATATCGGGTCTGCACGTCGAGGAGTTTGTCGGTGACCATCTCCGAGGGTCCGCAGAGCCACGAACCAGCCTTAACGCCCTCTTCCAACGTCGGCAGTTGAGCAGACCTGGCTTTGGAGGAGCCCTGGGCTAAGGCCGCCATCTGGTCATCGGACAGTCCTCGGACAAATCCAAGAGGAGCAAACATCTTCATGTTCTCTTCGAAGAACTGTGTGGCCTCTTTGATCGCCTGATCTTCTGTATCGGCAATCTGGATGCTATATCCAATTATCAGGTCGGTACCCAACTCGGTCTCCCGGCCGTGCGTTGCTAGGGTATCGCGCCACTGGGTAATAACCTGATCTTGCGCCCCGCCTGCTGCGGCGCCGCCGCCGATGATGCCCTTGATACCGTGTTTCGCCATGAAATCCATGGCCCTTTGGCTGGCACTAACGATCGGCTGATATGTTTCCACCGGCAAAGTGCGCGGGCGCGGCACCAGTGTTATTTCCTTCAACGTATAGCCGCGGTAGGGCACCTCAGGGGGCAGATCATAGAATTTGCCTTTGTATGAGAAAGACTCCTCATTGAAGGCCTTCATGATTATCTCGACCTGTTCTTCGAACATTTCCCGGTTGGCATCGTTATCGGTAACAGTGCTGGGCACCCCAAAGGTGTCCACTTCTCGTGAGTGATAACCCCGGCCCACACCGAAGATCACCCGCCCTCCAGTTAGGATGTCAGCGGTGGCGTAGTCTTCGGCCAGGCGTAACGGATGCCACATTGGATTGACGTTGAACCCACAGCCAAACTTCAGATTCTTGGTCAAGTTGGCAAGATGGACGTACATCATCAATAGATTGGGGATGCACTCGTAGCCTTCGTGCTGGAAGTGGTGCTCGGCAGACCAGAAGGTGTCGTAGCCCAGGTCTTCCATCTTAAGCACAATCGCTTCGGCCTTATCGAAAACCCCGGCGAGCCTTTCGTCGGTTAGGCGCCGTTCATTGACGGGCGTTGCGTCGAAGCCCAGGTCCTCGAAGTCCACGTGTCCTGCGAATAGACTTCCGAATTTGGTTATCATCCTTCCCTCTTTGCTTTTTCGACTTTGCCTTTCGTACTGTAGGTGTTTCTGCGCCCATTTTAAGCAGGCACGATTTATTGTCAACCGGAGGCTGTATCACGCCGGCGACCGGTCACATCCGGTTTTGATTCGTACTCACACAAAAGTCACCAGCTAAATCAACCGAGTTTTTGTTAGAATTTACCCGTAAAATGCCAGAATGTGCGCCTTGATCAAAATCCTCGCACCGGCAAACACGAATCATGGCTAAAATCAATACAGGACGCAAGATACTGATAGTAGACGATGAATCGGAGTCGGCCATTCTCCGTGCTGTCAGACGCCGTCTTGATGAAGAGGGCTGGGAGACCGTGGTGGTCCAGCCCGAATCCGGATTTTCAGTAGGCGAAGAATTTGAGGCGGCCGCCCTTTGGTCGATAGAACAGGATTTACCGGACGCGGTATTACTAGATGTCCGGTTCGGTGAGCACCGTGACGATCAGTTTCGGGGGCTGAGTATCCTGGGCAAAGTTGTGGAGCGGTGGCCCAAGCTCCCGATTTTGATGTTCACCCAATACGCCCAGGGGCCCGACCGTGAGACCGCCGTCCGCGGCTCTTTGAAATGGGACTCCCCAGTCGATTTCATAGACAAATTGGCCAGCCCAGACGAAGTAGTGTTGCGGCTCAGGCGCCTGATTGGCACCGCTCCCGAGTCCATACCGATAGGGCCTCAAATATTGGTGGACGTCAGCTCTCGGCTGGTCTATATCGGGTCCGGCGACAACCAGGAGCCGGCGTTGGACATCCAAGGCATGAAATTTGAGATATTCTGCGAATTAGCCACCTCCTGGTATCGCAGCCCAGGTGAATTAGTGGCTTTTGCACGCCTGGAGCGTTACTCTGAAGGGGAAGACCCGCGGGCTTCGTTGCGGGTGAGGATCCGAGAGATCAAGGACGCTATCGGCAAGGCCATGAACACCCGGTTCGGCCCGTCTGAACTGATTTTAAACGTCAGGGATCAGGGATACCGGCTGGTGCCGCCCAAGCCATGAACAGATTGTTCACATCGATCAAGATCAGCGGTGGGGTTATCGCCCTCGGCGGCGTCCTATGTCTTATCCTCGCACCGCTCATCGGGGACAATCTCTCCGACTCCCTCTGGGTGCTTGAGCCTCTGACTTACGTCGGCGGCGCGCTCCTCATAGCAGGGCTGGGAGTGGCTGTGGCATCTTATGCGGGCGCCGAATGGCAAAGCCGCTCTCTGAATGGGCCCAACGGCCATCAGGTTGGCAACAGTTGGAGCGAGACCACTCTCCAGTACTTCCAGCTTTTTGACCACGACCTGGGCCGTCCGTTGCGACGGATCGCCGGCAAAGAGCGGGAACTGAGGGCCGTGATGCAGGCCTCGCCTGAGACGGCGGACGCAGGCGTCATTGACCTGTTGGATGAGATTGAACGACAGACCCCCAACTTCCGGTTGATGATGTCAAACATCCAGGTACTGATCCAGTTGGAATCACCGGACTATGACAAGGAACTGCAGCCCGTTGAGCCCACGGAGGTAGTCAGGCGCATCGCCGACCTGTACACCGCAGTGGCTGCAGAAGCAGGAAAGGAGATCAGCTGGTGGTCTGAGCCATCCGAATTGGGCCTAGTCTATGCCAACTCCAACGCCATCGAACACATCGTGACCAACCTGGTGGACAACGCGGTGCGTTATGCAGGGACTCATGTGGAAGTGAAGCTAACCAAGAACCCAACCCATTTCTTTGTGCGCGTTTGGGACGACGGCCCCGGTATCGGCCAACAATATGTACAGCACCTGTTCGACCGGGGATGGACTCCTGAAGTGGTCCGCCGGGAAGAGAAAACCAGTTCCGGTTTGGGCTTGTTCATCGCCCGGAGCCTGGCCAGACAGTCCGGCGGGGACCTAACAGTGGAGACCAACGATAACGCCGACAGTGACCACCACACCGTATTCCTGCTCAGCCTCCCTTCAAACCTGGCCTCGCAGACCAACGGCCACCGCTAGCTCTCAACAGGTAAGCGGCCGGGGGCACTGAAGGCCACGTACTCCTGCAAATGCGGGCCGGTAATTATGCCAATCTCGCACGATCCGGGTTATGCTTTTATGGGCTGAATTGTTTTTTCAGTGTGGTAATATTTGTGCGGGTGGGAATCTAAAAAATGAAGCCAATCAAAGCAATCTTCACGGTAATGGCATTGGTTCTAGTCTTAACTGCTTGCGCCTCCGGTACACCTAGGACCCCTGAGCCAATACCGACGCTGGTTCTCCTAAGCACATTCACGCCGCGGGCGGAACCGACTGCAACTCGCATCCCAGAGCCAACAGCTACGCCGCCGCCAACGCCAGCGCCAGCGCCAACG
>Ga0209445_1000071_pt1 | contig 51078 bp, 53 predicted proteins | sample MarorgKNORR_S2LV_4_FD_188223 | JGI IMG/M metagenome (GOLD analysis project Ga0209445, IMG submission 188223) | Marine microbial communities from the Southern Atlantic Ocean, analyzing organic carbon cycling - NADW_A/KNORR_S2/LV (SPAdes) (version 2) | ecosystem: Environmental > Aquatic > Marine >... | reverse complement strand
ACACTAGATATCTTTTTTTCTTTTAATTTAAGATGTTCAGTTAAAATAGACAAAATAAAAAGCTATTCTTTAGACTCAGTTTTTTCTTCAGTAGATTCTTCTGCAGTTGCTTCCTCAGCTGGTGTCTCTTCAGCTGCCTCCTCAACAGGTGCTTCTGCAGCTGGCTCCTCAGCAGGTACTTCTGCAGCTGACTCCTCAGCAGGTACTTCTGCAGCTGACTCCTCAGCAGGTGCTTCTGCAGCTGACTCCTCAGCAGGTGCTTCTGCAGCTGACTCCTCAGCAGGTACTTCTGCAGCTGGCTCCTCAACAGGTGCTTCTGCAGCTGGCTCCTTAACAGGTGCCTTAGTTTTAGTTTCGTCAATCTCTTCTTTTGTTTCAACAGGTGTATCTTCTGTTTTTACATTTGAAGCTTTGTTAAAATCAGCATATTTACTTCTGAATTTATCAACTCTACCAGCAGTATCGACTAATTTTGATTTACCAGTATAATATGGGTGAGAAGTTCTCGAAATCTCAAGTTTGAACAAAGGAAATTCAACACCATCAATTTTTGTTGTCTCTTTAGTGTCAACAGTTGATTTTGTAATAAAAACATCATCGTTAGACATATCTTTAAATGCGACTAAACGATAATTTTCAGGATGTATATCACTTTTCATAACAAATTTTGTGAGTGCAAATTTAAAGTTTTTTTCATATATATAGTATTATAATTATTTTATTTTATCTTGTGTAGAAGAAAAAAAATCAAGAAATGAGTGATAATAAATTACTTTTAAAGGCAACAATATTTCAATATGGTTTAATTTATGGAGGTATATCAGTTGCATTTGCTATAATGCTATTTATTATGGATATGCACTATCAAGGTGGGTCTCTTCAACAATGGGCTGGATTATTAATAATGGTTGGATCAATAACAGCAGCTCAAATCGCTTTCAGAAAACTAAATGATGGATATCTTGATTTGTCTGAAGCAATGAAAATAGGACTTGGTGTAACAATAATAGGAATAGTAATAGCTCTCTTTTATGGGTGGTTTCAAGCTATAGTTTTAGATCCAAATCAAATTGAAAAGGCCACTGAATTTGCAATTTCTAAAGCAATTGAGCAAAACCCTGAAATGACTGATGAAATGATAGCTATAACAAAAGAATGGATTGAATGGGGATCATCTCCAGCAATATCAACAGCATTTGCTTTCGGTTTTGGACTAATTTTTGGAGGCATAGTTTCATTGGTAACCGGATTAATTGTTAAGAAGTCAAGGCCAAATTAACAATTATTGACTATTTTATTATGGATCTTTCCGTCGTAATCCCTCTTTATAACGAGTCTGAATCAATTGAGGAATTAAATAAATCGATAACTAATACTTTAACTAGTGAAAGAATTAGTTTTGAGATTATTTATATTGATGATGGAAGTTCAGATGGATCCTGGGATATAATTAAAAGGTTAGCAAATAATTCTGATAATATTAAAGGTATTTCATTTTCTAAAAATTTCGGTAAATCACAGGCATTAAATGCTGGTTTTATTGAATGTAATGGAACTTATGTTGCTACTCTTGATGCTGATCTTCAAGATTCTCCTGAAGAAATTCCAGAAATGATAAATAAAATTAAAAAAGGAAACTTAGATTTAATATCTGGCTGGAAAAAGAAACGTTATGACTCATTAGTTTTTAAAAAAATTCCTTCAAAATTATTTAATTTTGTTGCAAGGTATACCTCTGGTATTAAAATTCATGATTTTAATTGTGGAATTAAAGTTTATAGGTCAGATGTTATAAAATCAATACATGTCTATGGTGATATGCATAGATTTATACCTATTATTGCTATGAATGAAGGATATAATAAAATTGATGAGCATATTGTTAAACACCAAGCTAGAAAATTTGGAAAAACAAAATTTGGTAATGAAAGGTTTATGAGAGGATTTTTAGATATTATTACACTTTGGTTTATGAATAAATTTGGAAAAAGACCTATGCATTTTTTTGGATCTATGGGAACTATAATGTTTATAATAGGAATTATTTTTACATGCTATATAGGTTATGAGAAACTCTTTATAAAAACTTCTGGAAGACTAATAACAGAACGTCCTGAATTTTTTATTGCACTTACTACAATTATTATAGGAATACAATTTTTTATTGCTGGATTTATTGGAGAAATAGTATTGAATTCTAACTCAAACAAAAAAAGGTACCAGATAACAGAAAAAACATTTGATTAATGGGTTACTTTATTAAAGTACTTAAATATGGAAAGAATTATAAGAGATATGGTTTTTTGAATATATTATTTAATGTTTTTTATGCAATTTTTAGTGCTTTAGCATTTGTTTCATTTATACCAATGCTAGATGTACTATTTAAACAAACCAAAGAAGTATTTGAAAAACCTATATATAGTGAAATAGGAGATCTAAAGGATTATCTTCAAGACTACTTAAATTACTATATTTCAAAACAACTTGATATTGATATTACAAGCACATTAGTTATAGTAATTGGAATTGTACTTTTTTTCTTCCTTTTTAAAAATATTTTCAACTATTTAGCACTCTATAATATTACATTTTTAAAAAATGGTATACTAAAAAATCTAAGAAGCAATCTTTATAAAAAGGTTCTTAAAATGCCTGTCTCTTTCTTTGTTAATAAGAAAAAAGGTGACTTAATCTCAAGAATAACTGCAGATATTTTAGAAATTCAGGTATCCTATTTATCAATGCTAGAGGTAATTGTTAGAGAACCACTAACTATTCTCTTTACAATAATAGTGATGTTTACCATTAGTCCAGAATTAACTTTGTTTATAGTTCTCTTTATTCCTATCTCAGGATTTTTTATATCGATTATTGGGAAAAAATTAAAAAAGGATTCTACAGAAGTTCAAAAAGGACAAAGTAATTTTCTATCCATATTAGATGAAACTATTAATGGTCAAAAAATTATAAAATCATTTTTAGCTGAATCCTTTTTCACAAAAAAGTTTAATTCAATTAATTCCTTACTTTTTAAATTCTCAAATAAAGTAATTAATAGAAAAAATCTTGCCGCACCTTTTAGTGAGTTTATGGGGATTTTAGTTATTGGTATTTTATTATGGTATGGAGGTAAAATGGTTTTAATCAATGAAAGTTTATCAGGAACAACATTCATTGTTTTCATGGGACTAGCATATAATATATTAACTCCAGCAAAAAACCTTAGTAAATCTTTTTACTCAATAAAAAAAGGAAACGCAGCTGCAGAAAGAGTTTTTGAGATAATCAATATAAAAGCAACTGATAAGGAGAGAAAATTAAAGAAAATTGATGATTTTAAAAATGATATAAAATTTGAAAATGTCACTTTTTCTTATGACTCAAATGTTATACTTGATTCAGTTAGCTTTAAATTAAAAAAAGGTGATAGCATTGCTATTGTCGGAACTTCAGGAGGTGGAAAAACAACAATTGCAAACCTTCTTAATGGCTTTTATCAAGTTGATTCTGGAGCTATTTCAATTGATGGCGAGAATATAAATAACATAAGCAAGGATTCATTATACAAGCTGATTTCAATTGTAACTCAAGAATCTATTTTATTTAATGACACTATAAAGAATAATCTACTAATTGGTAGTGAGAATTCTTCAAATGAAGAAGTTCTAGAATCTTCAAAAAATGCTAATGCGCATGAGTTTATTATTAATCAAGAAAATGAGTATGAAACATTAATAGGGGATCAAGGAAACAAATTATCTGGTGGACAAAAACAAAGATTAACTATTGCTAGGGCAATGCTTAAAAGCCCATCAATTCTTATTCTAGATGAGGCTACTTCATCTCTAGATAGCGAATCAGAGAAAAAGGTACAAGATGCAATAAGTAAGCTTATGCTAAATAAGACTTCTCTAATTATTGCTCATAAATTTTCTACAATAAAAAAATGCGATAAAATTTTAGTTTTAGATAAAGGAAAAATAATTGATCAGGGTAATCATGATGAGCTAATTAAAAAATCTGCTCTTTATAAAAGTATGTATGAACTTCAAAACTAAAAAAGAATTAAATTTACACTTTAAAATTCCATAATGATATTATTTTTTGGAGACCCTGAATCAAAAGTTTTTGCATTAGAAACTAATGATGAGCTTGATAATTTTAGTATTGAAAAATTAAATTGGGTTCTTAATGCACCTTTCTTAAATAAGCAAACTATTGAAAAGAGTTTTATAGGGCCTAAATCAACAATGATTAGTCCTTGGAGCACTAATGCAGTCGAAATTATAAATAACATGGGAATTTTATCTATTGTTAGAATTGAAGAATTTCTTTGTATTAAAGCAAATCAAACTTTTGATGTCATGATTCAAGATAAATACAAGGACTTAAATCAAGATATATTTAAGAGCTATAAAGCACCTGACAAACAAACCTTAATTCATGATATTAATGAATATAATGATAATGAAGGGCTTGCATTAGATCAAAACGAAGTTGATTACTTAAACAATCTATCAAAAAAACTTAACAGGAAACTTACAGATTCTGAGGTTTATGGATTCTCTCAAGTTAATTCTGAACACTGTAGGCATAAAATATTTAATGGGAGATTTATAATTGATAATAATGAAAAAGAAAAAAGTCTTTTTGAGTTAATTAAATTAACATCCAAAAAAAATAAGAATTCAATTGTTTCTGCATATTCAGATAATGTTGCATTTATTAAAGGACCTAAAATCTCACAGTTTTATCCTCAAAAAGCAGATACCTCAAGTTATTATACAAAGAAAGATATCGACAGTATAATTTCAATAAAAGCTGAGACTCATAATTTTCCAACTACCGTAGAACCCTATAACGGAGCAGCAACAGGATCTGGAGGTGAAATTAGAGATAGATTAGCTGGAGGAATTGGATCTATCCCGCTAATAGGTACTGCAGTTTATATGACCCCCTATTCAAGACTTAATAAAGAAAACTTATGGGAAAACGGATTCAAAGCTAGAAAATGGAAATATCAAACACCATCAGAGATATTAATTAAGGCATCAAATGGAGCATCAGATTTTGGAAACTGTTTTGGACAACCTTTAATTTGCGGATCACTTTTTACTTTTGAACACTCAGAAGATGATCAATATTTGGGGTATGATAAAGTTATTATGTTAGCTGGGGGTGTTGGTTTTGGAGAAGCGAGACAATCACATAAAAAAATTCCTCAAGATGGTAATCTAATAGTAATGTTAGGAGGTGATAATTATAGAATTGGTATGGGAGGTGCTTCAGTTTCTTCAACAAATACTGGTAATTATGACAACTCTATCGAATTAAATGCTGTTCAAAGATCAAATCCTGAAATGCAAAAAAGAGTTACTAATACTATACGGGCTCTTTTTGAAAGTAAAGAAAATCCAATATTATCAATTCATGACCATGGAGCTGGTGGACATTTAAATTGTTTTTCTGAATTGGTTGAATCAACTGGAGGAGAAATATATATTGATGCGCTACCATTAGGAGATCCTTCATTATCATATAAAGAAATTATAGGAAATGAATCTCAAGAAAGAATAGGTATTATAATAAAAGAAAGTGATTATAAAATAGTTGAGAAAATTGCTAAAAGAGAAAGAACACCAATATATATAGTGGGGAAAGTAACTAATGATGGAAAATTTAGAGTTTTAGATCGTGAAAAAAAAATAAAATCAATAGACTTAGATCTGAAATCACTATTTGGCGATACACCAAAAAAGATAATTTCTGATAATACCATTTCAAATAATTTTCAAAAAATAAAATATGATAATAATAATCTGGAAAGTTATATTAAATCTGTGCTTAAAATTGAGTCTGTAGCCTGCAAAGATTGGTTGACCAATAAAGTAGACAGATGTGTTACCGGAAGAATTGCACAACAACAAACTGTTGGTAAAATTCAATTACCTCTTAGTAATTGTGGAGTTGTAGCATTAGACTATGATAATTTTCATGGTATAGCTACTTCCATAGGCCATTCTCCAATTTCTGGTCTTATTGATCCTAAAAAAGGGAGTATAAATTCTATTGCGGAAGCATTAACAAATATTATCTGGGCTCCTCTAGAAGATGGGCTTAAATCAGTTTCATTATCTGCAAACTGGATGTGGCCATCAGGAAAAAATGGTGAAGATTCAAGGCTTTATAATGCTGTAGAATCTTGTTCAGATTTTGCAATTGAATTAGGTATAAATATACCAACAGGAAAAGACTCCCTATCAATGGTTCAGAAGTATGATGATACTAATGAAGTTAAATCACCAGGAACAGTTATCATATCTGCTTCTGCTCATTGTTCAGATATTAGAAAAGTGGTAACTCCTAATCTAAAAGGCAGTGAAGGTTTTATATATTATATTAACCTTTCAAATGACAATTATAAACTTGGAGGTTCTTCATTTGGTCAAATAAATAATAAAATTGGAAATGATGCTCCAACAATTAAGGATACTAACAATTTTAAGAAAACATTTAATTTAATTCAAAATTTAATAAAGGAAGATAAAATCCTTTCAGGTCATGATATATCCTCAGGTGGATTAATCACTAGCTTGTTCGAGATGTGTTTTACTGATAATAGTGTAGGGATGGATATTGATCTAACTACATTAAAGGAAGAAGATATAGTAAAAATTCTTTTCTCTGAAAACTCTGGAATCATTTTTCAATCCAAATCAAAGTTGAATCAATTCTTTGATAAAGAAGAAATCTCTTTTCATGAAATTGGTAAAGTAGTTAACAGTGATTGCTTAAATATTAAAAACTATGATAATACATACTCATTTAATATTTCAAAATATAGAGATATCTGGTTCTCTACATCTTATCATTTTGATAAAATTCAAACTAAAAATAAATTAGCTCGTAAAAGATTTGAAAATTATAAAAATCAACCACTAGAATTTGTCTTTCCAAAAAGATTCACTGGAAAAATTTTAAAGAATAACAATAAAATTAATGCTGCAATTATAAGAGAAAAAGGCAGTAATTCAGAAAGAGAAATGGCTTATATGATGAGTCTCTCTGGCTTTAATGTAAAAGATGTTCATATGACAGATATTATTTCTGGAAGAGAGAATCTTGAAGATATTAAACTACTAGTTGCTGTAGGAGGCTTTTCTAACTCTGATGTATTAGGTTCAGCAAAAGGTTGGGCTGGATCATTTATATATAATAAAAAAGCTAAGCAAACCTTAAATAATTTTTTTAATAGAGATGACTCTATGTCACTTGGAGTTTGCAATGGATGTCAACTTTTTATTGAGCTAGGTCTAATAAATAATGGTCATGATATAAAACCTAAAATGGATTATAATGACTCAGGTAAGTTTGAGTGTATTTTCACATCAGTTAAAATTCAAGAATCTTCATCAATTATGATGAAGGGAATGGAAGGGAGTAATCTTGGTGTTTGGGCTGCTCATGGTGAAGGAAAATTCATTTTTCCTTATGATGAATCTAAATATATTATTCCAGCAAAGTATTCTTATAACGAATATCCAGCAAATCCAAATGGTTCTAATTATAATGCTGCAATGCTAACTTCTGATGATGGCAAACATTTAGTAATGATGCCTCACCTTGAGAGATCAATTTATCCTCATAATTGGGCACATTATCCTAATAATAGAAACGATGAAGTATCTCCATGGATAATTGCATTTAACAATGCATATAATTGGTTAAAAAATAAATAGTTATTAGTATATTTATAAATAGTAAAATTAAAAAGTAAAATGTCAATACAAAACAAGATAAAATTAGATGGTGGAGAATTTATTCTAAAAGATATTCCTTCAAATGAAGTTTTTACAGCAGAAGATTTTTCAGAAGAACAAAAAATGATAAGGGATACAGTTATCGAATTTATAGATAGAGAAATTTGGCCTCACAAAAAGAGGTTTGAAGAAAATGATTATGATTTTACAGTTGAGTCGATGAAAAAAATTGGCGAGCTTGGTTTGTTGGGTATTAATGTTGATCAAGATTATGGTGGTTTGGGAATGGACTTTGTGTCAACAATGCTTGTCTGTGATTATATATCAGGTTCAAGTGGATCACTAGCTACTGCATATGGTGCTCATACTGGAATTGCTATTCTTCCGATATTCTTGTATGGGAATGAAGAACAAAAGAAAAAATACCTTCCAAAGCTTACATCTGGAGAATGGTTTGGATCCTATTGTTTAACAGAACCAACTGCAGGATCAGATGCAAATTCAGGAAAAACAAAAGCTGAATTATCTGATGATGGAACACATTATTTAATTTCTGGACATAAGATTTGGATTTCAAATGCTGGTTTTGCAAATCTATTTATTGTCTTTGCAAGAATCGAAGATGATAAAAATATTACTGGTTTTATAGTTCCAAATGATCCAAATAATGGTATAAAGCTTGGCGAAGAAGAAAAAAAGCTTGGTATCCGTTCTTCTTCAACTAGACAAGTATTTTTTGAAAAAACAAAAGTCCCCGTTGAAAATCTCCTTGGAGAGAGAAATGGAGGATTTAAAATAGCGATGAATGCACTAAATGTAGGTAGGATTAAATTAGGTGCTGGAAATCTAGATGGTCAAAGAAGAGTCATTAGTGGAGCTATTGATTATGCTAATAACAGATTTCAGTTTAAACAACCAATATCAAATTTTGATTCAATAAAAGAAAAGATAGCTATGATGGCTGCATCATGTTACGCTGGAGAATCAAGTTGTTATAGAGCTGGCAGTGATGTTCAATCAAAAATTGATGAATACCTTTCAAATGGATTTTCAAAACAAGAATCTGAATTAAAAGGAGTTGAAAATTTTGCAATTGAATGTTCAATATTAAAAGTCGGAGTATCTGAAGACATGCAAAATTGTGCAGATGAAGGAATTCAAATTTTTGGTGGAATGGGATTCTCTGCAGAAATACCAATGGAATCTGCATGGAGAGATGCTAGAATAAGTAGAATATATGAAGGGACAAATGAAATTAATCGAATGTTAATGGTTGGAATGCTTCTAAAAAAGGCTAAGAAAGGTGAATTAGATCTTATGTCAGCTCTTCAAAATACAATGAATGATAATAATGAAAATAAAGTAGAAACTATTGATGAATTAAAACATGAGATGAATATTGTTAATAATTTAAAAAAAGTCTTTTTAATTATTTTAGGAAAAGCATTTGAAAAATATGGTGCAGAAATTGAGAAAAATCAACAAGTTCTTCTAGCTCTTTCAGATATAATGATAGAGACCTATTTTTCTGAATCTACTTTAAAAAGAACTATAAAAAACATTAATAGGTCAAATGTTAATGACCAGTACTATCAAATTGAAATGGCTAAATTATATGTCTATGAGGCAAGTCAAATAACATTAAAGAAGTCTAAAGATATTATTATTAGTATTTATGATGCTCAATTACAAGAAGAATTATTAGCTAAGATTACAGAACTAGTTTCTTATGAAGAAAACCCCAATATCTTTAATATTAAGAAGTCAATAGCAGATAAACTTATTTCAGAAAATAAATATTGTTTTTAAATTGAAATTACCTTTTTACTTAACATTCCTATTTCTATTAATTTTCGCAGAGTTAAAGGCCCAGAATATAGACTTATATCAAATTATTGAAAAAGTCTCTTCAGAAAGAATAGAAAGTGATATTAATAAACTAGTTTCCTTTGGAACCAGACACTCTTTAAGTGATACTTTATCTGAAACAAGGGGAATTGGAGCCTCTAGGAGATGGATAAAGTCTGAATTTGAGAATATTTCAAAATCTTGTAATAAATGTTTAGAAGTTTATTATGAAAAGAGTTTTGCAACTAGGGAGAATAGTGAAAGAGTAATTAAACCTACATGGATTTATAATGTGGTAGCTATTCAGAAAGGAATAAAATACCCTAATAGATATGTAATAATGAGTGGAGATATTGACTCTCGAATATCTGATCCTACCAATTATATAGATGATTCTCCTGGAGCAAATGATAATGCAAGTGGAATGGCTGGAACTATAGAAGCTGCAAGGGTTCTATCTAAGTATAAATTTGACAATAGTATAATATATGTAGGATTGAGTGGAGAAGAACAAGGATTACTTGGTGGGATTAGTCTGGCACAATATGCTAAAAAAAATAACTGGGATATAATAGGTGTTTTAAACAATGATATGATTGGGAATATAGAGGGAGTTGATGGAGTAATTGATAATAGAAGTTTTAGGATTTTTTCTGAGCCTGTATCAGTTAAAGAAACTGTATCAGAAAGGAAAGCACGGAGATCACAAGGTGGTGAAATTGATGGTATATCTAGGCAACTTGCCAGATATATTAATAAAACTGTCAAAAAGTTTATGCCAGAGCTAAACCCAATTTTGATATACAGACTTGATAGATTTGGTAGAGGAGGTCATCATAAGCCTTTTAATGATGAAGGGTTTGCTGCAATAAGAATTATGGAAGCTCATGAGAATTACAATAGACAACATAACGATATAAGAATTGAAAACGGTATTAAGTATGGAGATGTTTTAAGTGGAGTAAATTTTGATTATGCAAAAAAACTAACAGCTGTTAATGCAATTTCTCTTGCAAGCCTTGCTTCTTCCCCACCTGAAATTACTAGTTTGTCTATTGGAGGAATTGTTGAACCTAATGTAAAATTTAGATGGAATAGAATTGAAGACCCTTCTATTTTAGGATATAAAATCTATTGGCGAGAAACAACTTCTCCAACATGGGATAATAGTAAGTTCGTTGGTGATATTGGACAATATGAATTACAAGGAATTGTGATTGATAATTTTTTGTTTGGTATCTCTACAGTTGGAAAAAATGGTTTTGAAAGTAAAGTTGTTTTTCCAAGCAACACTTTTAGAGATTAGTTCTATAAAAAATTATTCTCTTTCATCCATTCATCATTATAAACTTTTCCGATATATCTACTTCCAGAATCGTGAAGTAATACTACCACAATATCACCCTTAGATAATTGATTCTTTAGTTGAATGATACCAGATATAGCAGAACCACAGGAATATCCACCAAAAATACCTTCTTCTCTTGCTAATCTTCGTGTAAAAATTGCAGCATCTTTATCTGTTACTTTTTCAAAATGATCAATTATTTTAAAATCGACATTTTTTGGTAAAATATCTTCTCCTATACCTTCAGTTTTATATGGATAAATTTCATTTTCATCAAATATACCTGTTTCATGATATTTTTTAAATACTGACCCATAAGTATCAATACCCCATATTTTAACTGATTTGTTTTTCTCTTTTAAAAACCTTCCAACTCCTGAGATGGTTCCACCAGTTCCAACTCCAACAACAAAATGTGTTATTTTACCATCAGTCTGATTCCATATCTCTGGACCTGTATTTTCGTAATGAGCTTTAGAGTTAGATAGATTATCATATTGATTAACATACCAAGAGTTTGGAGTATCTTCAGCTATCTTTCTAGATACACTATAATATGATTTAGGGTCATCGGCAGGAACATCATTTGGACATACAATTACCTGAGCACCCATTGCTCTTAAAACATCATGTTTCTCTTTTGATTGTTTATCACTTGATATACATATAAGCTTATATCCTTTAACAATTGAAGCTAGAGCTAAGCCCATTCCAGTATTTCCAGATGTTCCTTCGACAATTGTTCCTCCTGGCTTAATTAGCCCTGATTTTTCAGCATCTTCTATCATTTTAACAGCCATTCTATCTTTAACAGAATTTCCAGGATTAAAACTTTCAACTTTTGCGAACACCTCACATGGTAAATCTTTAGTGATTTTATTAAGCTTAATTAAAGGTGTGTTACCTATAGTTTCAAGAATATTATTATAATATTTCATGATATTATTTTGAATTGATAATTTTTGAGGGAGAAATTTTTGAAATGATTGAAAATGTTGACCATAATACAAATATACTTATAGAAATAAATAAAGCATTAAGGCCTACTATATATTTAGAATCTAAATAAAATGGAAGAATATCTACGTAATAATCCTCAGAATTGAGTTTAATAATATTAAAGCTTTTTTGAATAAAAACTATAATAAAGAAAATAATATTACCATATAATAATCCCTTTATTATTATATCAGCACCTTTATATAAAAAGATTTTTCTAATTAAATTATTATTCGCTCCCATTGACTTAAGTATTCCAATCATCTTATTTCGTTCAAAAATTAAAACCATAAGAGCAATAATAATGTTAACTAGCGCTACAATTATCATAACTGAGACAATTATGATAATATTAAAATCAAAAATTGAGATCCAATTAAATATATTTTCATTTTTTGAAAAAACTGAAGATGCTCTTAGATCATTTTCAATAAGATAATTTGATGAATTTAGTATTTTCTCATAAGCAATTATGTCATCTTTATTTTTTATTATAATATTCAAATTTCCAATATCATTATTCTCCCAACTATATATGTCTTTAATATCTTCAATATTTCCAAGGATTACATTATTGTCAAATTCCAAAAATTCAGTCTCAAAAAATCCAATTACTTTAAAACTTCTAACATTAGGTATTTTTTGTGAAAAGTCTTTGTTAAAAAAAATTCTAATTTTTTGATTTAAATCAATATCATTTCTTTGAGCTAATGAAGATGAGATCAAAATTTCATTCTTATTAATTTGATTTAGATCCTTTCCATCCTTAATAAATAATTCATTGAATTTCTTTATATCATAATTATTATCAAGTCCTCTGAATATAAGACTTTCAAAGTCTTCGTTTGATAATAAAAGTGAAGGCTTATCAACTGAATAAAATATATTAGAATAAACTAAACCTTCATTAATAAGTGAATTTAATAAATTTGATTTATTTATTGGATTTAATGATATTCCTGTTTCTATATTTTCATAAGATGAAATAATAATATCAGACTGAATTGAGAACATTTTATTTTTAATCTCAATTTGCAATCCCTTTCCAATAGAAAATGATATTAAAGTAACAAGTATTCCAATTGAAACTGAGATTGTTGAAATTTTTATAATACGCGATGAAATAGTAAATTTATTTTTATTTCTAGATAATTTCTTATATATATAGTAAGGTAGATTCAAAACGATGAAAAATATTTTTAAAATTACACTTTTATTTTCTTTAATCACTAATGTGAATTTTAATCTTTCTGCTCAAGAAATAATTCCAGGAGCATTTAGAATTAATAATTTTAAAAAAGAAATTGAAGGAAAAAAAATAGGAGTTGTTGCAAATCATTCTAGTATAATAATTAACGATGGAAAGTCTACTCATTTAGTTGATAGTTTAATATATCTAGATATTGATGTAAGAAAAATCTTTAGTCCTGAACATGGGTTTAAAGGGGATATTGATGATGGTGCTTTAATTAAAGATGGAAAATATAGAAATACTATTGATATAATCTCCTTATATGGTTCAAATAAAGAAATGAAAGTTAAGGATATTAGTGATTTAGATGTTTTAATTTTTGATATTCAAGATGTTGGAGTTAGGTACTATACTTATTTATCAACTCTTCATTATGTTATGGAGGCCGTTGCAAAAGCTAATAAAAAATTAATAGTTTTAGACAGGCCAAACCCTAATTCACATTATATCGATGGCCCAGTTTTAGATTTAAAATATAGTAGTTTTATTGGACTGCATCCAGTTCCCATTGTATATGGAATGACAATTGGAGAATATGCCTTAATGATTAATGGAGAGAAGTGGTTAGAAAATGGAATAAAAACTGAATTAGATATAATCAAGATAAAGAATTATGATCACCAATCCAATTACTCACCTCCAGTTGACCCATCTCCTAATCTTCCAAATATTCAATCAATATTGCTTTATCCTAGTTTAGCTTTTCTTGAAAAAACTCCTGTTAGCATTGGTAGAGGAACAAATATTCAGTTTCAAATTTTTGGACATCCAGATTTTAAATCAAAAAGTTTTTCATTTATTCCTAAGCCAAGTTATGGAAGTAATAATCCAAAACAAAAAGATCAAATTTGTTATGGAGATGACCTAAGAGATTACCAAATTACAAATCAAATAGAGTTAAAATGGTTAATAGAATCATATAATTTAATTAATGATAAGCAAGGTTTTTTCTTTGATGATTTTAAAAAGCTTGTTGGCAATGAAATATTAGAAAAACAAATTAAATCTGGGCTCAAAATTGAAGAAATAAGAGAATCTTGGCAAAATGATATTAATAAGTTCAAAAAAATTAGAGCAAAATATTTATTATATTGAAATAAATTTTAATAATGGCAAAACTTTCACCATTTCATCTTGCTATACCAGTACTAGATCTTAATGAGTCCAAGAATTTTTATGAAAAAATATTGGATTGCTCTCCAGGAAGATTTTCTGAAGAATGGGCTGATTATAATTTTTTTGGACATCAACTTGTGATTCAATTAGACCCAAACCATAAAAACAATCTTCATCATAATGAAGTTGATGGAAAATCTGTTCCAATTCCTCACTTTGGAGTAATTGTTCCATGGGATGAATTTGATAAGTTATCTAAAAAGTTAGAAAGAAATGGTGTTAAATTTGTAATAGAACCATATACTAGATTTAATAATCTACCAGGTGAACAAAAAACTTTATTTTTCCATGATAATTCTGGGAATGCCCTTGAGTTTAAATCATTTAAAAATATGGAAATGTTATTTTCTACTGAATTATGAAAATATTTTCTTTATCAGATCGAGATTAACTAGTCATTCTTACGACAAGCTACTAATGTATTTCTTAACAACATTGCAATTGTCATAGGTCCAACCCCACCAGGAACTGGAGTAATAAAAGAAGTTTTTTTAGATACATTTTTAAAATCTACATCACCAACAATTTTGTAACCCTTGTTTGAATTGTCATCTTTAACTCTTGAAATCCCAACATCTATAATTATACTACCTTCTTTAACCATATTCTCAGTTAAAAATTCTGGTCTTCCAATTGCAGATATAATTACATCTGCATCCAATGTTAGTTCATTTAGGTTTAGAGTCCTACTATGAGCTAAAGTAACAGTTGCATTGCAAAACTCTTTACTTTGACTTAATAGAATACTAATTGGTCTTCCAACTATTTGACTTCTTCCTATAACTAAACATTTTTTACCATTAAGGTCGATTTTATATCTCTTTATTAATTCTAATATCCCATGAGGAGTTGCAGGAACAAATGAATCAATTCCAAGTGTCATTTTTCCATAGTTAAGAGGATGAAAGCCATCTACATCTTTATTTGGATTAACACAATTCAAAATATTTTCTTGATTTATCGAATTAGGAAGTGGAAGCTGAACAATAAAACCATCTATATCATCGTCATTGTTTATCTTCCCAATTTCTTCTAATAATTTTTCCTCAGTAATATTATTATCATATTTAAACAAAGATGATTTAAATCCTACTTCTTTACATGCATTAATCTTACTATTAACATAAGTTTGACTTGGTCCATCATCACCAACTAAAATAGCTGCTAAATGTGGTCTTTTATAACCTTTATTAGTTCTTTGCTCTACCTCTAGACTTATTTCATTTAGGATATCTTCAGAAATTTTTTTACCATCTATAATAGTCATTGACTTTTTTTCAAATATACATTAATGATTTTTTAAATCTACTTCATTTTATTATAGATTTTCTCTATTACAAAAACATGAGGAAAGGATTTTAGCAGCTTTATTTAGACGAATTTCTTGATATATTTTTAATTGTTAATAGGTCATTTGCATCATGAATGATGCCTACTGAGAGAATCAAAAGCAAATCTATAAAATTTTGCTAAAATCTAGTAAATACAGTATATACAAAGATTTATATTAAAGAAATTAAGGCTGCAAAGTAGTTTATTTTTAACATTTTTTAGATAAAAGAGTACCGAAAAAGTAGTAAAATATTTCATGTTTAACTTGCGAGACTCTATTATTTTAATAAATTTACTCTTAATAAACAATTAATTATTTAATTATTGGAAAATATATTAAGTTTTATATCAATCTTTGTTGATAGTTTAAATCCTAAAGATGCTGTTGCATTTACATTTCTATAACATTGGTGATGCAATCAACAAGATTGGATTCGGTCTTAGTATATAACCTAGCCGTTTCAAAATAATTTAAATTTTATTTAAATTTTAATAAAAATCGCCCAAAAAGGGCGATTTTTTTTTACATCTTATCAGGAAGTTCAATACCAAGCAGATTTGTAATATTAGCTATTACTTTACTGGTAAGAAGGGATATTTGAAGTCTAATACTAGTAGACTGAGGTGTTTCAGCATTAAGAATATTATGGTTTTGATAAAGAGAATTAAAGGTCTTAACTAAATCATATAAATAATTACATATAATTGCTGGAGATAATTCATCCTCAGCCACTTTAATAATATTTTTATATTTATTTATACATTTTATAGTCTCTTTCTCTTTTTTATTTAATTTATACTCACTGATATTATTAGTTTCAACTTGTTCTGCTTTATTTAAAATAGACTGAATTCGAGCATAAGTGTATTGAATAAAAGGTCCAGTGTTTCCATTTAAATCAATTGATTCTTTAGGATTAAATAGAATTCTCTTCTTTGGATCAACTTTAAGTATAAAATATTTCAAAGCACCCAATGCAATCTTTCTATAAGTATCTTCAGTTATTCTATTATTCTCATTTTGAAACTTTCCTAAATTTTGTGATGTTTCCTTAACTGAATCTATTAACTGAAGAATTAGATCATCTGCATCAATAACCTTTCCTTCCCTACTCTTCATTTTTCCAGTTGGTAAATCAACCATCCCATAGCTGAGATGAAATAAATTATTTGCCCAATCATATCCTATTTTTTTTAATATGTTGAATAATACTTGAAAGTGATAATCTTGCTCATTACCAACAGTATAGACCATACCTCCAATTTCAGGAAAATCTTCTATTCTTTGCTTTGCAGTTCCTAAATCTTGTGTCATGTATACGGATGTTCCGTCAGATCTTAAAAGTAACTTTTCATCTAATCCATCATCTGTTAGGTCAACCCATACAGAGCAATCTTCTTTCTTATAAAATACTTTTTTTTCAAGACCGTATTTAACTATTTCTTTCCCTAAAAGATATGTGTCACTCTCATAATAATTCTTGTCAAATGAAACTCCTAATTTATTATAAGTTTGTTTAAACCCTTTATATACCCAGCTATTCATCATTTTCCATATTTCTCTTACTTCTTCATCTCCATTTTCCCACTTTTTAAGTGTTTCTTTAGCAAGTTTCATAACATTAGATTGATTTATAGCTTCTTCCTTATCAAACCCTTTTTTTATTAGTTCATCTACTTCCTCTTTATGTTTTGTTTCAAATAAAACATAATAATTCCCTACTAATTTATCTCCCTTTAAACCTGAAGATTCAGGAGTTGAATCTTTACCATATAATTTCCAAGCAACAATAGATTTGCAAATATGTATCCCTCTATCATTTATTATTTGTGTTTTTATAACTTTTTTTCCATTTGCTTCTAATATTCTTGAAATAGAATAACCTAAAAGGTTATTTCTTATATGGCCTAAATGAAGGGGTTTATTTGTATTAGGTGAAGAATATTCTACCATAAATGTATTTGCCCCTTTAGTAGGCTCTATATTAAAAAAACTATCATTTTTTATTGCAGACTGAAGAAAATCAATATAAAAAGTATCTGAAATACTCAAGTTTAAAAAACCTTGGACTAAATTAAATTCATCAATTATGTCTGACTTTTTTACTATCTCATTTCCAATATTTTGACCTAAGTTTGATCTATCTTTATTACTAATTAATTTAATTATATTGAATAATACAATTGTAATGTCACCTTTAAAATTTTTTTTAGTTGGAATAAATTCAATTGATGGCTCAGATATCTTATATTTTTTTAGTAAAAAGTCTTTGACTATTTTATATAGCTCCTTTTTATAATCCATAGAGATATATTATTTATTTAATAGACCTTTCATTGGGTCCATTATATACTTGTCTTGGTCTACCAATTGGGCTATTTGATTCTCTCATTTCTTTCCATTGAGCAATCCAACCAGGCATCCTACCTAATGCAAATATTACAGTAAACATATCAGTAGGTATACCAAGTGCTCTGTATATAATTCCAGAGTAAAAATCAACATTAGGATATAATTTTTTTTCTATAAAATAAGGATCATTTAGAGCTTTAGATTCAATTTCTTTTGCTATATCAAGAACAGGATCATCAATTCCTAAATCATTCAAAACTTGATCTGCTGCTTTCTTAATTATTTTTGCTCTAGGATCAAAATTTTTATATACTCTATGTCCAAATCCCATTAGCCTGAATGGATCATTTTTATCTTTAGCTTTATCTATATACTTATTAATATTTGAATCATCATTTTTTATTAATTCTAACATCTCAATAACTGCTTGATTAGCTCCTCCATGAAGTCTTCCCCATAAAGCTGAAATACCAGCTGAAATTGAAGCAAATAATCCTGCATAAGAGGAACCAACTATTCTAACTGTTGATGTAGAGCAATTCTGCTCATGATCAGCATGTAGAATAAGTAAACTATTAAGTGCATTAACAACAATATCATTTTGAACATATTCTTGATTAGGTTTTGCAAACATTAAATAAGCAATATTCTCTACATAATTAAACCTATCACTACTGTAATTTAAAGGAAGCCCTTTAATTTTTCTCAATGTCCAGGATGATAATATTGGAAATTTTGCAAGTAATTTAACAGTTGAGTTATATAATTTTTTATCATTTTCAGATTTAGCAGATTCTTTTAATGATAATTTAGTTTCATTTTCAGGGCTAAAAGCAATCATAGCTGAAGTTAATGAGGATAAAACACCCATTGGGTGAGCAGATTTAGGAAAACTATGAAAAATTTCTTTTACATGCTCATCAACTAATGATTCTTCATTAATATCAAATTGAAATTTATCAAGTTGTTGTTTAGTTGGTAACTCTTCAAAAATTAATAAGTAGCAGACTTCAAGAAAAGTTGTTTTTTTACAAAGCTCTTCAATTGAATAACCCCTATATCTTAAAATTCCATTTTCACCATCAAGATATGTAATATTACTTATACAATGTCCCGTATTTTTATAACCTGGATCATAAGTTATAAAACCTGTTTTCGATCTAAGTTGTTTAATATCAATAGCTTTTTCATTTTCAGATCCTTCAATAATTGGAAAAGAATAGGATTGATTATTATAAATAATTTTTACATTATTAGTCATAAAACCATATTTAATACAAATTTAGTGGTCTAATATCTAAGAAAAAAATTTATTAAAATTTAAATGTTTAAAAATTTAACTTAAATGCTCTCTTGCCCAAATACTGAGCATTTACTCCAAGCTCTTCTTCTATTCTTAAAAGCTGATTATATTTGGCCATTCTATCGCTTCTTGACATCGAACCAGTCTTTATTTGACCTGTATTGAAAGCAACTGATAGGTCTGCAATTGTAGAATCTTCAGTTTCACCAGATCTGTGAGAAATAACTGATGTAAAATTATTTTCAGATGCTAGTTTTATTGACTCAATTGTTTCACTTAAAGTACCAATCTGATTTAATTTGATTAAAATTGAATTTCCAATTTTTTCTGTAATACCCTTTTGAAGTCTTTTTATATTAGTAACAAATAAATCATCTCCAACAAGCTGAACTTTTTTACCAATTTTTTCTGTAAGTCTTTTCCAACCATCCCAGTCATCCTCATCCATTCCATCTTCAATTGATATAATAGGGAACTTTTCACAAAGTGAAATAAGATATTCAACCTGTTGATCTGAATTTAGTTTTTTTGCATTTTTACCCTCAAAAATTGAATAATCATATACTCCATTTGAATAAAATTCAGATGCAGCACAATCAAGAGCTATCATTACATCCTCTTTAATTTTATATCCAGCATCTTTAATTGAATCAATTATTATATTTAATACATCTTCAATTCCATTTAATTTAGGGGCAAAACCTCCTTCATCTCCAACAGAAATACTTAGATTTTTATCTTTTAAATTTATTTTAAGATTGTGAAACACTTCATTACCAATTTGAAGAGCATGTGAAAAACTTTTTGCACCAACTGGAACTATCATAAACTCCTGGAATGCTATAGGAGAATCTGAATGACTTCCAGCATTAATTATATTGATTAATGGAACAGGAAGTACACAAGGGTTAGAGTTGTTTCCTAAATATTTATATAGAGATATTCCTTTTTCAGATGCAGCAGCTTTCGAAACAGCTAGAGAAACGGCTAGGATTGCATTTGCTCCTAATTTAGATTTGTTTTCGGTACCATCTAGATCAATCATTAATTGATCTATAATCTTTTGATCAAAGACACTATAACCAATTAATTTTTTTGAAATTAATTTATTTATATTACTAACTGCGTTGAAAACTGACTTCCCTAAATATTTCTCTTTATTATTATCTCTTAATTCTACAGCCTCATACTTTCCTGTTGATGCTCCAGAGGGAACAGATGCAGTACCTTTGATGCCATTTGAGGTAATGACATCTGCTTCAACTGTAGGGTTTCCTCTTGAATCAAAAATTTGTCTTGCCTTTATTTCTTTTATTTTACTCATTTATTTTTATTAAAAATATGATAGAAATTGATCAAAAAGATAATTTCCATCATTAGGTCCAGGACCAGCCTCAGGATGATATTGAACTGAAAAACATTTTTTATTTTTCAATTCAATTCCAGCTATTGTATTATCATTTAGATGTTCATGGGTAACTAAAACCTTTTTATTTTTTTTTGCTTCTTTTAAATCAACTGCAAAACCATGATTCTGAGAAGTTATTTCTCCTTTTCTAGTTTTTAGATTTAAAACAGGATGATTAATCCCTCGATGGCCGTTAAACATTTTATAAGTATTAATTCCATTTGCCAAAGCGATTACTTGATGCCCAAGACAAATTCCAAAAAGAGGAAAATTATTATTAATTATTTTTTTTGTTGTTTCTATAACTTTTGATAACGGCTTAGGATCACCAGGTCCATTTGAAAGAAAAAATCCATTTGGCTTGAATTTAAGCAACTCATCAAAATCAGTATCATAAGGAAAAACTTTTATATAAAAGTCTCTTTTTATAAAATTTGATAATATATTTTTTTTAACACCAAGATCTAAAACAGCTAACCTATATTTTGCTTTTGAATTTCCAAGATAGTAAGCTTGTTTAGTTGATACTTTTGAAGCTAATTCTAAACCTTCCATTTCTGGAGAATTCATTAACTGCTTCTCTACTTTATCTAAATTATCGACATCTGTAGTAATAGCAGCATTCATAGCTCCATTTTCTCTAATATATCTCACTAAAGCTCTAGTATCTACATCTGAAATAGTAATTAATTTTTGTTTTTTAAACCATGAATCAATAGACTTTGAAGATACTCTTGAATTTACATAACTGAAATTTTTACAAATTAGTCCTGAAATATAAATTCTTTCTGATTGCGACTCATTTTCTTTTATACCATAATTCCCTATATGAGAAGTAGTGGTAGCTATAATTTGTCCAAAATATGAAGGATCTGTAAAAATTTCTTGATAACCAGTAACACCTGTATTGAAACAGATTTCACCAATAACTGTGCCCTTAACACCAACAGACTTTCCATAAAAAATTGTTCCATCAGCTAGAAGCACAATTCCTTTTTTCCTTTTTATATAAGTCATTACTGGAACATAAAATTAAACAAAAAAAGGATATATGTAAAAACATATATCCTTAAATCATCAATTAATTTTTAAAAAGTAATTAAGACTCTTTTTTCTTGTCTTTACTATTCTTGTTTTGTGAATATATTTCATTATAATCTACAAACTCAATCATTGCCATAGATGCATTATCTCCCATTCTATTGCCCAACTTAATTATTCTTGTATATCCCCCTGGTCTGTTATCAATTTTTTTTGCAACTTCATCAAATAATGTTTTTACAGCAACTTTATCTCTTAGCTTACTAAAACATATCCTTCTGTTATGAGTATCATCAGTTTTAGATTTTGTTATTAAAGGCTCGATAAACACTTTTAAAGCTTTAGCTTTTGTTAAACTTGTATTTATTCTTTTATGTTCAATTAGAGAAGAAGCCATATTAGCTAACATAGCTTTCCTATGAGCTGTTTTCCTTCCAAGTTTAATTACTTTTTTACGATGCCTCATTACTTTTTAATTTTACTCTTTGTCTAATTTATATTTTGAAAGATCCATACCAAAAGATAGCCCCTTTAATATCACTAATTCTTCAAGTTCTGTAAGAGACTTTCTTCCAAAGTTTCTGAATTTCATCAAATCATTTTTATTAAAAGATACAAGATCTCCTAATGTATCTACTTCTGCAGCTTTTAAACAATTTAAAGCTCTAACGGATAAATCCATATCAATCAATTTCGTTTTTAGTAGTTGTCTCATATGGAGAGATTCTTCATCATATGCTTCTGACTGTGCAATTTCATCAGATTCAAGAGTTATAAGTTCATCAGAGAACAACATAAAATGATGTATTAATGTTTTAGCTGCTTCTGTTAATGCATCCTTTGGAGAAATTGAACCATCAGTTATAATTTCAAAAACTAATTTTTCATAATCAGTTTTTTGTTCAACTCTATAGTTCTCTATTTCATATTTCACATTTTTTATTGGTGTATATATAGAATCAATAGCAACAGTACCAATAGAGTCATTAGACTTTTTATTTTCCTCAGCTGGCACATATCCTCTACCTTTTTCAATAGTAAGTTCAATGTTTATTTTATAATCCTTTTCTAGATTACAAATATGAAGATCGGGATTTAAAATCTGAAAACCAGAAATAAATTTTTGAAAATCAGAAGCCTTTAATTCATTTTGATTACCTACTACAACATTAATTCTTTCTCCATCAAAATCCTCGATTTGTCTTTTTAATCTAATTTGTTTAATGTTTAAAATTATTTCTGTAACATCTTCTACTACACCTTCTATTGTAGAAAACTCGTGGTCAACTCCTTCAATTTTAATTGATGTAAATGCGTATCCTTCTAAGGATGAGAGTAAGACTCTTCTAAGAGCATTTCCTATTGTTAATCCATAACCTGGTTCTAAAGGTCTGAATTCAAACTTTCCATGAGATTCTGTTGAATCTATCATGATTACTTTATCTGGTTTCTGAAAATTTAGTATTGCCATATATGATTTATTTTGAATATAATTCTACGATTAGTTGTTCTTTAATATTTTGTGGAATTTGATCTCTTTCAGGTAAATTAATAAACTCCCCTTCAAGTCTTTCACTATTCCATTTAATCCATGAATACTCGGATTCACTTAATTTAAGAGAATTTTGAATTGATTCTAATGATTTTGATTTTTCTCTTACTGCGATTTTATCACCTGGTCTTAAAGTATAAGATGGTATATTAACTATTCTTCCATTAACAGTTATATGTTTATGAGAAACTAATTGTCTTGCTCCATCTCTTGTATTGGACATGCCCATCCTATATACTACGTTATCAAGTCTTGATTCACATAATTGAAGAAGTACTTCTCCAGTAATCCCTTTAGCTCTATTAGCCTTATCATACAAGTTTCGAAATTGTCTTTCAAGTATTCCATAGGTATATTTAGCTTTTTGTTTTTCCATCAACTGAATAGCATACTCAGATTTTTTTGATCTTCTTTTACTATTTCCATGTTGACCTGGAGGGTAATTTTTTTTCTCTAAAGTCCTATCCTCACCAAAGAGTGGTTCACCGAACTTTCTTGAAATTTTTGTTTTTGGACCTATATATCTAGCCATTTTTTTTTATTTAATTATACTCTTCTTCTTTTTGGCGGTCTACATCCATTATGTGGTGTTGGAGTTACATCAACAATTTCCGAAACCTCTAAGCCATTATTATGTAGAGTTCGAATTGCAGATTCACGACCATTACCTGGACCTTTGACTAAAACTTTTATTCTTCTAACCCCCGCTTCATGAGCTACTTTAGCAGCATCTTCAGCCGCAGTTTGAGCTGCAAATGGAGTATTCTTTTTTGAACCTCTAAATCCCATTTTTCCAGCAGATGACCATGAAATAACTTCTCCTTTTTTATTAGTAATTGAAATTATAATATTATTAAATGAGGCATTTATATGAGCCTGACCAGTTGACTCAACAATTACTTTTCTTTTTTTACTAGTAGTTTTTGCCATGACTTTTATTTAGTTACTTTTTTCTTATTAGCTATAGTTTTTCTCTTACCTTTCCTAGTTCTAGAATTATTTTTTGTTCTTTGACCTCTTAAAGGCAATCCTAACCTATGTCTTATTCCTCTATTACTTCCAATATCCATAAGTCTCTTTATATTTAATTGAGTTTCAGACCTAAGTTCTCCCTCAATCTTTAAATTTCCTACAACATCTCTAATACTTGCAATTTCAGTATCATTCCATTCTGAAACCTTTTTATTTTCGTCTACTTTAGCATCAATCAAAATAGATTTTGCTCTACTCCTACCGATTCCATATATATATGTTAGAGCAATAGCCCCTCTCTTTTCTTTTGGTATGTCAATTCCTGATATTCTAGCCATAATTAACCTTGTCTTTGTTTAAATCTTGGATTTTTTTTGTTTATAACATATAAACGTCCTTTTCGTCTGACTATTTTACAATCAGCACTTCTTTTTTTTACAGATGCTCTTACTTTCATTATAATATAATTTACATTCTAAATGTTATTCTTGCCTTTGATAAATCATAAGGACTCATCTCAAGCTTTACTTTATCCCCAGGTAATAACTTAATATAGTGAAGTCTCATTTTACCGGAAATATGAGCAGTAACAATATGTCCATTCTCAAGTTCTACCCTAAACATAGCATTTGATAATGCCTCAATAATTTTCCCTTCTTGTTCTATAGATTGTTGTTTAGCCATATATCAATTAAATTTGTGGTCTATTTCTCATAGAACCAGATTTCATAAGACCATCATAATGATGATTCAATAAATAAGCGTTAACCTGTTGTATAGTATCAATCGCAACACCTACCATTATCAATAATGATGTACCACCATAAAACAATGCCCATCCCTGTTGCATTCCAATTAATTGAACTACAATTGCTGGAAAAACAGCAATAGCAGCAAGATATAAAGATCCTGGAAATGTTATGTAAGACATTACTGAATCTAAATACTCTGATGTTTCATTTCCTGGTCTAATCCCTGGAACAAAACCTCCACTTCTTTTCAAATCATCTGACATTTTGTTTGTTGGTACAGTAATCGCTGTGTAAAAAAATGTAAATATTACACATAAAAGCCCAAAAAGAACATTATACCAAAGTCCAAAAATATCAGAAAAATTAGTCTGTAACCATTGACCAATATTCGTGCTACCAAAAAGAGCACCCATGCTCACTGGAGCAAACATTAATGCTTGTGCAAAAATTATTGGCATAACACCAGATGCATTAAGTTTAAGAGGAATATATTGTCTTGAAGACATTCCTGCATTAGATTGATCATTTGGTGAAATGCTATTTCTTCTAGCATATTGAACTGGAATTTGCCTAACAGCCATAACTAACAATATGCTTAAAATAATTATAATTAGCCATACTGCCAATTCAATTACAACCATGATTAACCCCCCATTACTCTGACTTATCCTTGAAATTAAATTTTGAGTAAAAGCTAATGGTAATGATGCTACAATTCCAACTGTTATCAAAAGAGAAATACCATTTCCAATTCCTTTATCGGTTATCTTCTCTCCTAACCACATTGCAAAAACACATCCTGTAACTAATATAATTACTGCTGAAATCAAAAACATTGGGCTCCTTCCAAAGATAAATGCACTTTCTGGAACACCTAAAGCTGTTAAGCTATATAAATAAGCAGGTGCTTGAATTATACAAATAAATATTGTTAACCATCTAGTAATTTGAGTTATTTTTTTTCTACCACTTTCTCCTTCCTTTTGTAATTTCTGAAGATATGGTACTGCAACTCCCATTAATTGAACTACAATTGATGCAGATATATAAGGCATAATTCCTAATGCAAAGATTGAAGCATTACCAAAAGCTCCTCCAGTAAATGCATTCAAAATTCCAAGTAGGCCTCCACCTTCAGTTCTAGAAGATAATGCAGTCAATTCTAGGGAATCTATCCCAGGGAGAACTATCTGAGCACCAAGTCTATAGACCAATAGTAATCCTAGAGTAAAAAGAATTCTGTTCTTTAACTCTTTAATCATTAATATCTTTTTTACTATGTCTATAAACTTATTCATATTTATAACTTAATCACTTTACCGCCTGCTTTTTCAATTGAATTTTCTGCTGATTTAGAAAATTTATGAGCATATACCTCAACCGGTGATTCTAGCTTTCCTCTCCCCAAAATCTTAATAAGATCTCCTTTATGAGCTAAATTTAATTCTAAAATATTTTTAATTTTCAATTGTTTTTTTATTCTTTTTTGTTCTATTAAAAGCTGTATTGTATCAATATTAATAGGCACATACTCCTTTCTATTTATATTTTTAAAACCAAATTTTGGCACTCTTCTTTGCAAAGGCATCTGTCCACCCTCAAAACCAATTTTTCTTGAATACCCTGATCTTGATTGAGCACCCTTATGACCTTTAGTTGAAGTTCCGCCTTTACCAGAACCTTGACCTCTTCCAAGTCTTTTCCCGCTATTTTTATTAGATCCTAATGCTGGTTTTAAATTATTTAAACTCATAATTATTATTTTATTTCATTAATAGAAACTAAATGTTTTACTTTTTGAATCATCCCATTAATTGAAGGAGTAAGTTCATGTTCAACCTCCATTCCAATTCTTCTTAAACCTAAAGCAATTAAGGTTCTTTTTTGAGATTCAATTCTCTTTATTGTACTTTTTATTTGTTTAATTTTTACTTTCTTACTCATGACTTGAAAATTTTATCTAAAGAGACACCTCTCTGTTTAGCAATCATGATAGGACTTCTTAGATTTAATAAAGCATCAAAAGTTGCTTTTACAACATTGTGAGGATTTGACGAACCTTGAGATTTTGAGAGTACGTTTTGTATTCCTACAGATTCTAAAACAGTTCGTACAGCACCTCCTGCAATAACTCCTGTACCATCAGATGCAGGCTTAATGAAAACTTTTGCTCCACCATATTTACCTTTCTGCTCATGTGGAAGAGTTCCATTTTCAATAGGTATCTTTACTAAATTTTTCTTTGCATCCTCTACAGCTTTTGAAATAGCAATAGTTACTTCTTTTGCCTTTCCAAGCCCATGCCCTACTACACCATTCTCATCACCAACTATTACTATTGCAGAAAAACCAAAAGCTCTTCCCCCTTTGGTAACTTTAGTAACTCTTTGAATACCCACAAGTCTATCCTTAAGTTCTAGTCCTACAGGTTTTATAATTTCAACATTTTTATAATTTTTATACATATCTATATTTTAAGTCCTCCCTCTCTAGCACCTTCAGCTAATGATTTAACTCTACCATGATAAAGGTAACCCCCTCTATCAAATTTTACTTTACTCACACCTGCTTTAATAGCTTTCTCAGCAACTAACTTTCCTACATTAAATGACTTGTCAATATTGCTTTTAAGCTTAAGATCTAAAATTTCTTTATCTATAGAGGAAAGAGAAACAAGTGTTTTACCTTCAGTATCATCAATTATCTGACAATATATATCCTTATTGCTCCTAAAAACTGACAATCTAGGATAATCTGAAGAACCAGTAACTATCTTCCTAATTCTTTTTCTTATTGTATCTCTTCTATAACTATTACGTTTTTTCATATTATGCTTGTTTTCCTGCTTTTCTTCTTATTTGTTCGCCAACATATTTAACACCTTTTCCTTTATAAGGTTCAGGTTTTCTGAAAGATCTAATTTTTGCAGCAATATGTCCTAATAATTGTTTATCAATAGAAGATAGTTTTATAATAGGATTTTGCCCCTTTTCATTAATAGTCTCTACTTTAATTTCCGAAGGTAAACTCATTACAATAGTATGTGAAAACCCAAGAGAAAGATCTAATTTTTGTCCTGAACTATTTGCCCTATATCCAACACCCACTAATTCAAGTTCTTTAACAAAACCTTCACTAACTCCTATTACCATATTGTTTAGCAAGGACCTGTATAAACCATGTTTTGATTTATGATCTTTAGACTCAGAATTCCTTTTAACACTAGCCTCAGTATCAGTTATATTAAAAGAAACACCATCAAACTTTTGGAAGAGTTCCCCTAACTTACCTTTAGCTGTAATTAAATTCTTATTTACCTCTAAAGTAACTCCTTCCGGGATATTTATTATACTATTTCCTATTCTTGACATTTCTTATAATTTAATATATATAACAGATTAACTCTCCTCCAATATTCATATTTGCAGCTTTTTTTCCAGTCATCAGTCCTTTAGATGTAGAAACTATTGAAACTCCTAATCCATTAAGAATTCTAGGAAAATTTTTAGAATTAGAGTACTTTCTCAAACCAGGTTTACTAATTCTTTGGATTTCTCTAATAACAGGTTCTTTTGAAATAGAATCATATTTAAGAGCAATTTTTATTTGACCTTGATTATCTTCTGTATCTTCAAATTTATAACTAAGAATAAATCCTTGATCAAATAAGATTTTGGTTATCTCCTTTTTTATATTTGATGCAGGTATCTCTACTACTTTATGTCCAGCTAAGTTAGCATTTCTAATTCTTGTCAAATAATCTGCAATTGTGTCTGTATACATATATATTTATTTTTACCAGCTAGCTTTTGTTACTCCTGGGATTAAACCTTTATTAGCCATTTCTCGAAACATAACTCTTGAAAGTCCAAATTGTCTAATATATCCTTTTGGTCTTCCTGTTATTTTACATCTATTATGCAGTCTAACTGGAGATGCATTTTTTGGAAGTTTCTGAAGTCCAATATAATCTTTTGCATCTTTTAAAGACTGTCTCTTGCTTGCATATTTTGCAACCATTTTTTGTCTTTTTCTTTCTCGAGCTTTCATTGATTCTTTTGCCATATCTATTGTTTTTTAAATGGTAACCCTAATTCAGATAAAAGACCTTTAGCTTCTTCATCTGAATTTGTATTTGTTACAAATGTTATATCCATTCCTGAAATTTTATTTACTTTATCAATATTAATTTCTGGAAAAATTAATTGTTCTCTTATTCCTAGGGTATAATTTCCTCTTCCATCAAAACCTGAAGTTTTAATACCCTGAAAATCTCTAACTCTTGGAAGGGCGATAGTAATTAGTCTGTCTAAAAATTCAAACATATTATTTCCTCTTAAAGTTACTTTCACACCAATTGGAGTTCCTTTTCTTAATTTAAATGAAGCAACATCCTTTTTTGATAAAGTTGGTAATGCCTTTTGTCCTGATATTAATGTTAACTCCTCAACAGCATGATCAATTAATTTTTTATCACCAACTGCAGCACCCACTCCCCTAGAAATAACTATTTTATTCAATTTAGGAACCTGCATTATATTCTTATATCCTGACTTTTTCATAAGAGCCGAAACAACGGAATTAGAATAATCTTCTTTAAGTCTTGGTTTATATGACATAATTATAAAATTTCATTTGATTTCTTTGAATATCTTAGCTTTTTCCCATCTTCAAATTTGTATCCAACTTTTGTTTTTTCACCACTTTTGGTTAGTAATGATAAATTTGAAATATCAAGAGGCAACTGTTTTTCTATTATTCCACCCTTAGGGTTTTCAGCACTTGGTTTTGTGTGTTTCTTAACAATATTTACACCCTCAACTATTGCTTTATTGCTGTTATACAGCACTTGTAATACTGAACCTGATGAGCCTTTATTATCTCCAGAAATTACCACAACTTTATCTCCTTTTTTAATCTTAATCTTTTTCATAACATTTATAATACTTCTGGTGCTAATGATATTATCTTCATAAACTGTTTATCTCTCAATTCTCTTGCAACTGGTCCAAAAACTCTAGTACCTCTCATTTCTCCTGTTTCACTTAATAGTACACATGCATTATCATCAAATCGTATATATGAGCCATCATTTCTTCTAACTTCTTTTTTTGTTCTAACAACGACGGCAACTGAAACTGTACCCTTTTTAACTGTTCCATTTGGTGTAGCATCCTTAACTGTTACCACAATTTTATCCCCTAAAGATGCATACCTTCTTTTAGTTCCTCCTAAAACTCTAATAGTTAGAACATCTTTTGCTCCAGTATTATCAGCTACCTTTAATCTTGATTCTTGTTGTACCATATTATTTTGCTCTTTCTATTATTTCAACAATTCTCCATCTTTTTGTTTTGCTCATAGGCTTTATTTCCATTATTTTAACAGTATCACCTTCATTACATTCATCTTTTTCATCATGAGCAACGTATCTCTTTGTCTTTAAAACAAACTTCCCATATACTGGATGTTTTACTTTTCTTACTTCAGATATAACAACAGACTTATTCATCTTATTAGATGCGACAATACCTATTCTTTCTTTTCTTAATGCTCTAGTACTCATTTTAGATGAGACAATACCTATTCTTTCTTTTCTTAATGCTCTAGTACTCATTTAATCTTCTTTTTTTTGATTAATTATAGTTTTCATTTTAGCAATTTGTCTTCTTAAAACCTTTATCTGTAAAGGATTTTCAATAGATTGCACAGAATGATTAAACTTTAACTGTCTTAATTCATTTATAGATTCAGTTAATTTTTCTTTTAACTCGTCAGGTGTCATATTTTTTATTTCAGATATTTTCATAATTTATCATTCGTAATCTCTAGCTATTATAAATTTAGTTTTAACAGGAAGTTTTTGTGCAGCTAATCTAAGAGCCTCTTTAGCAATAGCAATAGGAACTCCAGAAACTTCAAACATTATTCTTCCTTGTCTTACAACTGCAACAAAATATTCAGGTGCTCCTTTACCTTTACCCATCCTAACTTCCAAAGGTTTTTTTGTTATTGGTTTATCAGGAAAAATTTTGATCCATAACATTCCCTCTCTTTTCATATGTCTAGTTGCAGCAATTCTAGCAGCCTCTATTTGTCTTGATGTAATGAATTTAGACTCTAATGATTTAATACCAAACATACCATTTGATAGTCTATTGCCTCTTTGAGAAAGACCTTTCATTTTGCCCTTTTGAGCTTTACGATATTTTGTTCTTTTTGGTTGTAACATTTATATCCTTTTAGTTGTTTCTTTCTCTTTTACGATTATTTTTCTTTGAATTTCCAGAAGAACTCCTCATACCAGTTAAAGGTGAAAGCTCTCTTTTACCATAAACTTCTCCTTTCATAATCCAAACTTTGATTCCAAGTCTTCCATAAGTTGTATGTGCTTCAACTATTGCATAATCAATATCAGCTCTAAAGGTTGATAATGGAATCCTACCCTCTTTATGAGTCTCAGACCTAGCCATTTCTGCTCCATTTAATCTCCCTGAAATTTTGATTTTAATACCTTCTGCATTTATTCTCATTGCTGCAGCAATAGACATCTTAATAGCTCTTCTATAAGAAATTCTGTTTTCGATTTGCCTTGCAATACTTGAGCCAACTAGAAATGCATCAAGTTCTGGTCTCTTAATTTCAAAAATATTTAACTGAATTTCTTTTGAAGTTATTTTTTTTAACTCTTCTTTAAGTTTGTCAACTTCTGAACCTCCTTTACCAATTATTATACCAGGCCTCGCAGTCTTTATTGTTATAATAATTAGCTTAACACTTCTTTCAATAATTATACTTGAGACGCTAGCTCTTGAAAGTCTTACATTAATATATTTTCTAATTTTATCATCTTCAGCTAGTTTATCTCCATAATCTCTCCCGCCAAACCAGTTTGAGTCCCAGCCTCTAATAATTCCCAATCTATTTCCTATTGGATTTGTCTTTTGTCCCATTTAATTAATTGTTTTTGATGATAAAATTAATGTAACATGATTTGATCTTTTTCTAATTCTATGAGCTCTTCCTTGAGGAGCAGTTCTAATTCTCTTAAGCATTCCTGCAGAATCAACTCTAATCTCTTTAACAAAAAGTTGAGAAGTTTCTAGATCTAAACTCTCATTTTTTGATTGCCAATTTGATATTGCTGAAACTAAAAGTTTTTCAAGTCTTCTTGATGCTTCTTTTGGACTAAATTTAAGTATAGTTAGAGCACTATCAATACTCTCTCCCCTAATTTGATCAGCTACAAGTCTCATTTTTCTTGGAGATATAGGGCTATCATTAAGTTTAGCAAAAGCTAGATTCTTTTTACTCTCTTTAATTTCATTTGCACTATTTCTTTTTCTTAATCCCAATTTTAATCTTTTTATTTATTTATCTATTTTTTCCTCCAGAATGACCTTTAAAAGTTCTAGTAGGAGAAAATTCTCCTAATTTATGACCAACCATGTTTTCTGTAATATAAACAGGTACAAATTGTTTACCATTATGCACAGCAATAGTTTGCCCTACAAAATCAGGAATAATCATTGAAGATCTTGACCAAGTTTTAATAACTTCCTTTTTGTTACCCTCAACGTTCTTGTTAACCTTCTTAAGAAGGCTTAAATGCACATACGGTCCCTTTTTTAATGATCTAGCCATTTTTAATTATTTTTTTCTTCTTTCAATTATAAACTTAGATGATGCTTTCTTTTTAGACCTAGTTCTATAACCCTTAGCTGGGATACCCTTTTTTGATCTAGGGTGACCTCCAGAGGCCTTTCCTTCTCCTCCTCCCATCGGATGATCAACTGGATTCATAGCTACTGGCCTAGTTCTTGGTCTAATACCAAGCCATCTTTTTCTTCCTGCTTTACCAGATGAAATTAACTGATTATCTGAGTTTGAAACAGCACCTATTGCTGCAAAACACTTAGAGAGAATCATTCTAGTTTCACCTGATGGTAATTTAAGTGTTGAATACTTTCCTTCTTTTGCCATTAATTGGGCAGAAGATCCTGCACTTCTTGCAAGAACAGCACCTTTTCCTGGTGAAAATTCAATACATGAAATGATAGTTCCCAAAGGGATATTTGCAATTGGAAGAGAGTTCCCTAATTCTGGTGAAGCTGATTCTCCAGACATAATATTTTGTCCCAACTTTAATCCATTTTGAGCAATTATATATCTTTTCTCTCCATCCTTATATTCTACTAATGATATAAATGCAGTTCTATTAGGATCGTATTCTATTGATTTTATTTCTGCAGAGATATCAAATTTATCTCTCTTAAAATCTATAATTCTATATCTTCTCTTATGTCCACCTCCTCTATATTTAACAGTCATTTTCCCGCTATTATTTCTTCCACCAGTTCTTTTCTTAGGCACTAATAGTGACTTTTCAGGCTTATCAGTAGTTATTGAATCAAAACCATTTATGATTCTAAATCTCTGAGAGGGTGTTACTGGTTTTAATTTTCTAACTGGCATAATTATAGGTTTGAAAAGAAGTCGATTCTATCTCCTTCTGATATTTTAACTAATGCTTTTTTATAAGCACCTTTTTTACTTGTTTGAACACCTCTTTTGGTATACTTTGTCGTTGATTGGACACCATATATCATAGTCCTTACTTTAATAACAGAAACTCCATATGATTCCTCAATAGCTTTTTTAATCTGAATCTTATTTGCATCTTTAGAAACAATAAAAGTGTAGGAGTTCCTTAACTCACTTTCATTTGTTGCTTTTTCTGTTAATATAGGTTTTACAAGTATATCCATATCATTTTATTTCAAGTTAGACTCTAATCCGTCAACTGCACTTTCTAAAATTAGGACATTTGAAGCGTCTGTAATTTCATAAGTGTTTAACTCTGAATTAATTACTACCTTAGTGTTTTTTAAATTCCGGGAAGATAAGTATACATTTTTATTTCCTTCATTTAATACCATTAATGTTTTTTTTCCATCTAGTTCAAAAGCTTTCAAAATAGAAAAATAATTCTTTGTTTTAGGTTTTGAAAAATCAAAATCTTCTATTATCATAATTGCTTTATTTTTTGCTTTATAACTTAAAGCTGACTTTCTCGCAAGTTTCTTTACCTTTTTATTAACTTTCTGATCATAACTCCTTGGTCTTGGGCCGAACACTCTTCCACCACCTCTAAATAAAGGGTTTTTTATACTTCCTGCTCTTGCAGTTCCAGTACCCTTTTGTTTTTTTATTTTCCTTGTACTTCCTTTTATTTCAGCTCTTTCCTTAGATTTATGTAATCCTTTTCTATTATTAGCAAGATATTGTTTCACATCCAAGTAAATTGCATGATCATTTGGCTCTACTGCAAAGATATTATTACTAAGCTTTGCCTTTCTTCCAGTATCCTTACCTTTAATATTATGTATAGCTAATTCCATTATTTCTGAACAATTATATAAGAATTATTATGACCTGGAACACTCCCTTTAACTAAAAGTAAATTTTCTTCATTCATTACTTTAACTACCTTAAGATTAAGAGCTTTAACCTTTGTTGAACCCATTTGACCAGCCATTTTCATTCCTTTAAATACTCTTGATGGGTCTGAACCAGCTCCAATTGATCCAGGCGCTCTTTTCCTATTATGCTGACCGTGTGTTGAATCTCCAACCCCTGCAAAACCATGTCTTTTAACTACCCCTTGAAATCCTTTTCCTTTAGATATTCCTGAAACATCAACGAATTCACCCTCAAAAAAATGATCAACTGTAATTTTATCTCCAACTTTAAATTCACCTTCGTATCCACTAAATTCAACGAGTTTTCTTTTAGGAGAGGATTTACTCTTTTTAAAATGACCTTGGCTTGCCTTATTTATTTCTTTTTTAGTATCATCAAAACCTAGTTGAAAAGATGAATAACCATCTTTTTCTTCCGTTTTTATCTGTATTATTGTACATGGCCCAACCTGAAGAATAGTACATGGAACATTCTTTCCACTATTATCGTAGATGCTTGTCATTCCTATTTTTTTTCCTATTAATCCAGACATATAATTATTTTAAACTTTTATTTCAACTTCAACACCACTTGGCAATTCTAATTTCATTAATGCATCAACCGTTTTTGAAGATGAACTATAAATATCAAGTAATCTCTTATAATTACATAACTTAAATTGTTCTCTAGATTTCTTATTAACATGAGGAGACCTAAGAACAGTAAATATCTTTTTATGAGTTGGTAAAGGAATTGGACCTGTAACAATAGCACCAGTACTTTTAACAGTTTTAACTATCTTATCAGCAGACTTATCTACAAGGTTGTAATCGTAAGATTTTAATTTTATTCTAATTTTTTGACTCATAATTATTATTCTTGTATGTTTCCTTTAATTTCTGAAATAACTGATTCTGAAATATTTGACGGTGTTTCAGCATAATGTGAAAATTCCATAGTAGAAGTAGCTCTTCCTGAAGACAATGTTCTTAATGAAGTTACATAACCAAACATTTCTGAAAGAGGAACTTCAGCTGCAACAACTTTTGATCCTGCTCTATCATCCATAGAATTAACTTGACCTCTTCTCCTATTTAGGTCACCAACTATATCACCCATATTTTCTTCGGGAGTTAAAACTTCAAGTTTCATAATAGGTTCCATTATAACAGCTTTTGCAGCTCTAGAAGCTTCTCTAAAAGCTAATTTTGCAGCTAATTCAAAAGATAAAGAGTCAGAATCTACAGGATGAAAAGAGCCATCATGAAGGGTCACCTTCATAGAATCAACTTCAAATCCAGCTAATGGACCATTTTGCATTGAATCTTTAAAACCTTTTTCAACAGATGGAATAAATTCTCTAGGAATATTACCACCTTTTATTTTATTAATAAACTCTAATCCTGGTTTTCCTTCTTCTCCAGGCTCTAGAGTGAAAACTATATCTGCAAATTTACCTCTACCTCCTGTTTGTTTTTTATACACCTCCCTGTGTTTAGCTGCTTGGGTTAAAGATTCTTTATATTCTACTTGTGGTTTACCTTGATTTACTTCAACTTTAAATTCTCTTTTAAGCCTATCTACAATAATATCAAGATGAAGCTCTCCCATACCAGAAATTATAGTTTGACCAGATGCCTCATCAGTTTTTACTTGAAATGTTGGATCTTCCTCAGCTAATTTTGCTAATGACATACCTAATCTGTCAATATCTACTTTTGTTTTAGGTTCAACTGCAACTCCAATAACTGGATCAGGGAATGTCATACTTTCAAGAATTATTGGATGTTTTTCGGAGGATAAAGTATCTCCAGTTTTTATATCCTTAAAACCAACAGCTGCACCTATATCTCCAGCCTCAATATAATCGATGGCATTTTGCTTATTTGAATGCATCTGGTATATTCTTGAAATTCTTTCCTTTGAACCATTCCTATTGTTTAAAACATATGAACCGGCATCAAGCCTTCCAGAATAAACCCTAAAAAAAGCCAACCTTCCTACATAAGGATCAGTTGCTATTTTAAAAGCTAGAGCAGAAAAAGGCTCGCTAGCTTGAGGCAATCTAGAGATTTCTTCATCAGAGTCAGGTTTAGTTCCTACAATAGCTTCCTTATCCTCTGGAGATGGTAGGTATCTACAAACAGCATCTAATAAAAATTGAACACCTTTATTTTTAAATGCAGAACCACATACCATAGGAATGATACTAATTTCCTGAGTGGCTGCCCTTAAGGCAGTATGAATTTCATCTTCAGAAATAGAATCTGGATCATCAAAATATTTTTCTAATATTTTATCATCATAATCAGCAATAGCCTCTATAAGCTCTCCTCTAAGCTTTTTAGTTTCAGCTTTTAAATTTTCGGGAATATCAATGACATCCCATGTAGATCCATAGTTCTCTTCATGCCAAACAATTGCAACATTCTTTACTAAGTCAACTATACCTTCAAAATCCTCTTCATCTCCAATATTCAAAACAATTGGTACAGCCAAAGATTTTAGTTTTTCCTTAACCTGTTTACAAACTCCTAAAAAATTTGATCCCTGACGATCCATTTTATTAACAAATCCAATTCTTGGAACCTTATAATTGTCAGCCAATCTCCAGTTTGTCTCAGACTGAGGTTCTACTCCATCAACAGCTGAAAAAAGAAAAACAAGTCCATCTAAAACTCTTAGCGAACGATTTACTTCAACTGTAAAATCAACATGTCCAGGAGTATCAATAATATTAAAATGATAAGATTTTGTTGTGTCAATACTTTCACCTTGATCTGTTGGGAAATCCCAATTACAAGTAGTAGCAGCTGAAGTAATTGTTATACCTCGTTCTTGTTCTTGTTCCATCCAATCCATAGTTGCAGCACCATCATGAACCTCTCCAATTTTGTGACTTACACCAGTATAAAAAAGTACTCTTTCAGTAGTTGTTGTCTTACCAGCATCAATGTGAGCTGCAATACCAATATTCCTTGTATATTTTAAATCTCTTGCCATTTGAATAAATTAAAATCTAAAGTGAGAAAAGGCTTTGTTTGCTTCTGCCATTTTATGAGTATCAACTCTTTTCTTAACAGCTGCGCCTTCTTCTTTTGCAGCTGCTATTACTTCTTGTGCTAACTTAAGTGCCATTGATTTTTCATTTCTCTTTTTTGAGGAATCAATTAACCACTTTATTGCAATAGAAATTTTTCTATCAGGTCTTATTGGCTGAGGAATTTGAAAAGTAGCTCCCCCAACTCTCCTACTCCTAACTTCTACATGAGGCATTACATTCGATAAAGCATCCTTCCAAAGATCAAGAGAAGTTTTTTCTTTATCTTCATTTTTTTGATCTACGATTTCCATTGCATCATAGAAAATCTTATAAGCTTTTGATTTTTTACCCTGTGACATAAGGTTATTAACAAATCTTGTTACAAGTTGGTCATTGAACTTAGGGTCAGGGATTAGGGGTCTCTTTTTTGATTGTTTTTTTCTCATGATGAGGATTATTTTTTAGGTTTTTTTCCACCATATTTGGACCTCCTTTGCAATCTCCCCTCAACACCTGCAGTATCAAGCGCTCCTCTAACAATGTGATATCTAACACCAGGGCAATCCTTTACTTTTCCACCTCTTACCAAAACTATTGAGTGTTCCTGTAGATTATGTCCTTCACCTGGAATGTATGCATTAACCTCCTTACCATTTGTTAATCTAACTCTTGCGACTTTTCTCATTGCAGAGTTAGGCTTTTTTGGAGTTGTAGTATAAACTCTTGTACATACACCTCTTTTTTGAGGTGATGATTCAAGCGAAGCAGATTTACTCTTTTTAGATTGAGTAGATCTTCCTTTTCTTACTAATTGCGATATTGTTGGCATACCATTAAATTAAATTCCACTTTTAAGCGTGCAAATTTAAAATATTTTTTTGGTTATAACACTGATTTCCCTATGTTTTTTTTTAACAAAAAAACAGGTTTTTTTATCTAAGGAATTACAGAAGAAGCGATTAACTCATTTTTATGATATAAAGCTAGGAATTGCCCAGAGGTTATTGCAGTTTGATATTTGTTAAATTCAATAAAAAGATTTTTCCTATAAATATGAATTGTTATATCCTGTAAAGGCTGTCTATACCTAATTCTTGCTTTAAGTTTTAAAGTCTTTATAAGATCAATATTATAGGAATCATTTACCCAATTAATTGCTCCTATGTCTATCTGAATGGCTTTTTTTATTAATCCTGGATGATTCTTCCCTTTTCCAACAAAAATTTCATTTGATTTAGTATTAATTCCAATCACAAATATTGGCTCATCATAACCTCCTACTGCAAGACCTTTTCTTTGACCAATTGTATAATAATAAGCTCCATTATGTTCACCAATGATTTTACCATCATTTTTTGAAAATTCATATTTTTTTGATAAATCATTTAACCTAGATTGATTACCCTCACTTTTAATTTTAAAAACTTTTGAATTACTAGGAATTTCGATTATATCTCCTTTCTTTCTTTTTAATTTTTGTTGTAAAAATTCAGGCAACCTAATCTTACCAACAAAACAAAGTCCCTGGGAATCTTTTTTATCAGCGGTTATTAAATAATTTTTCTTAGCAATATCTCTTACCTCAGACTTTTTTAAATGTCCTATTGGAAATAATATTTTACTTAATTGTTTTTGATTTAGTTGGCATAAAAAATAAGACTGGTCTTTAATTTTATCAACTCCTTGCAAAAGTCTATATTCTGAATTATTAGTCAATTTTATTTGACTATAATGTCCAGTTGCAACATAATCCGCATCTAAAGAAAGTGCTAATTTCATAAACACATCAAATTTTATCTCCTTATTACAAAGTATATCAGGATTTGGTGTTCTTCCATTTGAATATTCTTTAAACATATAATCAATTATTCTCTTTTTATATTCTTTGCTTAAATCAACAGTTTTAAAAGGTATTTTTAATTTCTCTGCAACTAGCATTGCATCATTACTATCCTCTAGCCAGGGACATTCATCTGAAATTGTGGCATTCTCGTCATGCCAATTCTTCATAAAAAGTCCAATTAAATTATAACCTTGTTTTTTTAATAAATATGCTGCTACACTTGAATCTACACCTCCTGATAGTGCAATTACAACTTTTTTACTTTTCATAGCTAACTATTTTCTCTTTTCGTTATTTCTTTTCTGCTTTTCAGCTTGCTCCATTGCTTTTTGAAGTCTTGCTCTAAATCCTCCAACTTTTACAGGTTTTTGCTTATTTTTCTCAATTTCAGTTAATATTTTTTTGTCATCAATTATAAATTTTTTGATTAATAGCATTAATATAATTGTTAAAAGATTTGAGACAAAATAATATAGACTTAGTCCACTTGCGTAGTTATTAAAAAAGAATAGCATCATTAGAGGCATCATGTACATAATTAATTTCATATTAACGCCGCCAGTTTGAGAAGAAGGCATCATCTGTCCTCCAGTAGTCATTTTTGTATAGAAGAATATTGCTACAGATGCTAAAATTGGGAAAAGACTTATATGGTCACCATATAAAGGAATATAAAAGCCTAAATCAAGTATTGAATCAAAAGAAGATAAATCATCTGCCCATAAAAAACTTTTTTGCCTTAAACTAAATGCAGCAGGAAAGAAAACAAAAAGTGCAAAAAATATTGGCATTTGTGCAAAAGCAGGTAAACACCCAGCCATAGGATTAGCGCCAGATCTAGTGTAAAGACTCATAGTTTCCTGCTGTCTTTTCATAGGGTCATCTTTATGTTTTTCATTTATCTTCTCGATCTCTGGTTTTAAAACTTTCATTTTTGCTTGAGATAAGTATTGTTTATATGTAATAGGAGCAATTAAAATCTTAACTATAATAGTTAACACTATTATTGAAATTCCATAGGAAAAGTATTTAGTTAGAAAAGAAAATAATGGAAAAAAAATAAATGTATTAATCCATCCAAAAATACCCCATCCAACAGGAACTGAATTCTCAATACCAAGGTCATATTCTTTTAGAGTGTGATAATCAGTTGGACCAAAATAAAATCTAAAATCTGAACTAGAATTATTTATATCAATAGGAATTATAGTAGAAAATCTTTTAGTATATTTTTTCTCAAGCTCTTCAATACTAGCTAAGTTCTCTGAAAAAATCTGTATTTGATCTAACTTATTGTCAAACATTAGAATAGAGCTAAAGAAATGTTCTCTATAAGAAATCCAATTTACGTTATCAATAACTTTATCTGAAGAACCTGAGATTGAAAGATATGAATCCTTTTCATCTTCAAAACCATAGCTCAAAGCTGTATACCTATTCTCATAATCAAGACTTTTAGAATTTCTAAATGAATCTTTAGCCCAAGAAATAAAAAAATCATTTTGATTAGAATAAGTCTCGAATCCATTTAATTTTAACTGATAATCCAGCATATAGGAATCACTATCTAAATTATAAGTAATCTCAATAAAATTATTATCAGAAATATATCCGGTAAGTTTAATTTTTTTATTTCTTTCTATAATATCAGAGTCAAATATTATATCCTTAGAATTTATTATTCTATTAAAATTATTTGGAATTGAAATATTAAAACTCGAATTATTGGAATCCACTAACATTAATGAGTCTTTATTATAATTTGTGAATTCTTTAAGATGAAGCAGAGTAATATTTGCTCCCTTAGAGTCTATCTCCATGTATATCTTATCATTCTCAAGAATAAGTTTTTTCTGCTCAAAATTAAATTCATCATCTTCATTAATTTCTTCACTATTGTTATCAATCAATATTTCATCTTCAGATATAGTTTTTTCAATTACTTCTATATCATTTTCAACTATTTCAGGGATATTTTGAGAACTATAGAACCAAAACATCAATATTATAGATATCAAAAGAAAACCTATAAACTGAAAAGGATCATTTCTATTTTCTTCCATTTCTTAATTATTTTTTAAAAAATTTTTTAAACTAGCTCCAACAAAATCAACAAACAGAGGGTGTGGATTTGAAACACTACTTTTATACTCAGGATGAAACTGCACACCAATAAACCATGGATGGCTATTATTCTCAATAATTTCAACTAAATCTGTATTTGGATTTATTCCTGCTTTCACAAAATTCTCATCAAAAATTTTATCATTATAATCATTGTTAAACTCATATCTATGCCTATGTCTTTCTGATATTAGTTTTTTATTATATATGGAATATGATTTTGTATTTTTTATTATCTCACAATCCCAAGCTCCCAACCTCATTGTTCCACCTTTATTAATTATTTCTTTTTGATTAGTCATAAGGTCAATAATAGGGTTCTTACATTTTTTTGAAATTTCAGTTGAATTAGCATCATTTATTTTTTTAACATTTTTTGCATACTCTATAACTGCCATTTGCATTCCTAAACAGATTCCAAAAAAAGGGATATTATTAACTCTTGCAAACTCAATAGTTAGAATTTTACCATCAATACCTCTCTGACCAAATCCTGGAGCAACTATCAATCCATTTAAACCATCTAACTTGTCATTAATATTCTCTTCATTAATATATTCTGAATGGATTGATTTGACATTTACTTTAACATCATTTTCAGTACCTGCATGAATTAATGATTCTAGAATAGATTTATAAGAATCATTTAACTCAATATATTTTCCAATCAAACCAATTTTAATTTCATTTTTAGGATTTCTTAATTTATGAAGAAAATTTTTCCATTTATCTAAATTTGGTTCTTTAGATTTTAAACCTAATTTTTTTATAGTTATAGTATCTAATCCTTCTTCCATCATTTTTAAAGGAACATCATAGATTGTATCAACATCAATTGATTCAATGACAGAATCTATCTTAACATTACAAAAAAGAGCAATTTTTTCTCTTAAATCTAGATTAACTGTCTTCTCAGATCTGCAAACCAATATATCAGCTTTTAATCCTAATTCCATTAAAGTCTTAACAGAATGTTGGGTAGGCTTTGTTTTAAGTTCTCCAGTAGCCCTTAAGTAGGGTATTAAGGTAAGATGAATTACTATAGCATTTTCAGAGCCTTCTTCATAAATTATTTGTCTTACAGCTTCTATATATGGCAGTGATTCAATATCTCCAACTGTACCTCCAATCTCAGTTATTACAATATCTAAAGACTTATCTTCTGCTAGATTTCTTATATTTTCTTTTATTTCATTTGTTATATGAGGAACAACTTGGACTGTTTTTCCAAGAAATTCTCCTTTTCTTTCTTTATTAATAACATTTTGATAAATCCTTCCAGTAGTAATATTATTTTTTTGAGACGTATTTGTTCCTAGAAACCTCTCATAATGACCAAGGTCTAGATCAGTCTCTGCACCATCATCCGTAACATAACATTCACCATGCTCATATGGATTCAAAGTTCCAGGATCTACATTAATATATGGATCAAGTTTTTGAATTGCAGGATTATATCCTTGAGATTGAAGAAGCTTTGCTAATGATGCTGAAATTATCCCCTTACCTAGGGAAGAAGTAACACCTCCTGTTACAAATATATACTTTGGTTTAGTCATCCGGATTTCAATAAAATGTTCCGGGCTCAAATTTACAAAATATTAAAGTAAAATTGATTTTTTTAATTAATAATCTCATCTACGTTATATTCAGAATGCCTTAAAATATAAAATCCATTATTAATATAACCGCCTAATGAATCTTTTACATAGTTATATCTGTTTTGAATATATTTTTGATCTCCGTATTTAAAAGATTTTTCTAGCTTCTTGTGTAATGCTAGTCTAAATAAAATATCTGTAGTAATATCAAATGCCTTAACAACATCTTTATTAGGGAAATTACCGAAAAGATCAATATATCCAGAGGTAAATGAATTCAATGTATCTATTGTTGTAGGTTTTGTCATTGATGAATAAGTAAAATTTAAATTCCCAAGATCTTTAATATTTATATTTGGATCATCATAAATATTTCCTCTATATGTAGTAAATAATTGGACTTTTCTTTCATCAGAAATTTGAGAATTCATTTGTGAAATAATACTTGAAACAAAAGTAAAAATTTCTGTTTCAACAATTACTTTATTAGGCAAACTATCAACTAATAGCGAATCAACTAATTCTGGAAGTATGTATCCACCTTCTGATTCAGGTCTTAATGTAATAGAATTAGGAAACATATTTTTTAAATCAACTTCAATATCTCTATTTAAAGAATCTGCAACTATAACTATATTATCTTCTGGAGATAAATTTTTCTTTAAGTACTCAATCATTTTATTTCTTAAAATTTTTTTAGGAGTTATGGCCTGAATTACTCCACTAAATAAACTTATTGGATTTGTTGATAATGGAAATATTTTAGGGATTTTACTTATGACTTTTAATCTTGAAAAGAAATCAAAATTATGTGGTATGATAGGGCCTATTATAGCATCACTTTTAATTCTAGCAACATCTTTAACAATGCTCTCAAGTTTTGAAAAACTATTCTCTGTATCATAAACATTAAGCTTGACATTAATACCTATTTTTTGAAGCTCATTTAAGGCATATAAAACACCTGAGTAGAAATCAATTGAAATAGTGTATAAATTTCTAGTTTCAAATAATTGCTCAACTTTTTCAATAGAATCAAGTTCGATAGAAGCTGCATTAAATGGAAGTAACAAAGAAAGTATTAAATCATTATTTAAATTCTTAGATTCTAAAACCAAGGTTTTTAAATCTGAAATAACTTTTTGTTCATTATTAATATTTAAAGAGTCTGAAATTACTATCTCTGTTGATATTACTTCTGAGAAAACAGGAATCATAATTCTAGATCTCCTTTTAAGGCCATTATCTTTAAGACTTGGGTTTAATAAAATAATTTCACTAATATTTACTGAATACTCTTTTGAAATTGAGTAGAGAGTCTCCTTTTTCTTCACTCTGTGCAATATTGTATCAGTTATTTGTACCTGTGAGAAACAAAAAGTAATTGACATTAAAAATATTAGCAATGATTTTTTCATATTCACTCCCATTCAATTGTTGCTGGCGGTTTTGAACTTATATCATAAACCACTCTATTAATCCCTGAAACTTTATTTATTATGTTATTTGAAACCTCCTTTAAAAAATTACTTGGAAACTCAAACCAATCTGCAGTCATCCCATCCGTAGATATTACTGCTCTTAGAGCAACGCATCTCTCATAAGTTCTTTCATCTCCCATAACACCTACACTCCTAACAGGAAGAAGAATTGAACCTGCCTGCCATATTTTATCATACAAATCCCATTTTTTTAAAGAGTCAATATAAATCTTATCCGCTTCTTGGACTAATCTTATACTTTCTTCATCAACTTCTCCAAGTATTCTTATACCTAATCCTGGACCTGGAAATGGATGTCTATTTAATATAGTTTGATCAATATTTAAAGATTCTCCAATTCTTCTAACTTCATCTTTGAATAACATATTTAAGGGCTCAATAATTTTTAAATTCATTTTATCTGGAATCCCTCCAACATTATGATGAGATTTAATTGTTGAAGAAGGACCCTTTACAGATATTGATTCTATTACATCTGGATAAATTGTGCCCTGGGCTAACCACTTTGCATTATGAATTTTTTCTGATTCTTTTTCAAAAACATCTATAAAAATTGAGCCAATAACTTTTCTTTTTTGTTCTGGATCTGTGATACCTTTAAGAGCATCTATAAATAAATTTGATGCATCAACTCCAGTTACATTTAAACCCATGTCTTTATATTGGTTAAGAACTTCATTAAATTCATCTTTTCTTAATAAACCATTATTTACAAATACACAATAAAGGTTAGTTCCAATAGCTTTATTAAGAAGAACAGCTGCAACAGTAGAATCTACTCCGCCTGAAATCCCTAATATTACTTTATCATTAGTTACTTTAGTCTTTATTTCATCTACAGAGTCTTGGATAAATGATTTTGGAGTCCAATCTTGATTAAATTTTAAAATATTTAAAAAGAAATTTTCAAAAATTTTTAGTCCATTATCAGTATGAAAAACTTCTGGATGAAATTGAAGACCAAATACTTTTATTTTGCTTAATGAATAAGCTGCATTTTTAACTGATTCAGTACTTGCTATTAATTTAGCATCTTTAGGTAATTCAACAATTGTATCTCCATGACTCATCCAAACTCGATTTTCTTTAGAAATTCCATTAAACAGAATTGAATCATTTTCTATAAATGTCAATCTAGCTCTACCATATTCTCTTGAATTAGAATTCTCAACTTTTCCATGTAGATTATTTGCAATAAATTGAGCTCCATAACAAATTGCTAAAACTGGTATTTTTCCTAAAAATTTTTCTAAATCAATGTTTGGTGATTCTTCTTGATAAACTGAATATGGAGAACCAGAAAAAACAACTGCCTTATAGTCTAGAAGTTTTTCAGGTAAATTATTATATGGATGTATCTCGCAGAAAATAAATAGTTCACGAATCCTTCTGGCTATTAGTTGAGTATATTGTGATCCAAAATCAACAATTAGGACTTTATTTTCCATGAGCAAAAATACAACTATATATTAATCTTCAAGTTCTAAGACTAAAATTTTATTTTCAAAAGGCTTGAAATTCTTTATTAAAATTTTAAATAAATTATCACCTAACTCTGTGTATATATTCCCAAAGTTAATTACCCTCTCTTGAGGAATATTATCCGGATATAGAAAATTATATATTTGCTCTATCCTTTCAAGTTCTTGTTGATGTTTTATCTTTTGAGATTTATAGAATTTTTTCTCAAGATTGTCTATACCATTTAACTGTTTTTTTTCTTGAGCTGAGATAGCACCTATAAAAGATTTATCAGTTTCTCTAGATATTTTCTTAAAATACTCAAATTGATTTGAGAGAGTTTTTCTTAAATCATCAAAATTTAAATTTGTTTTACTTAATTGACTTAGCTTATCATTTAATAATTTTTCTTTTGAAACAAAAAAGTTTTGCATTTTTAATCCTGATTTTTCAATGTTTTTTGAAATCTTAGAATTAACAAAAAATACAGAATTCCTTATAGTTAAGATTGGGAAAACAACTTTACTTTTATCAAAATAGGACTTTAATTGTATCCAATATTTGATTTCACTTGAACCTCCTATGAAACATACATTAGGAAGAATCATTTCTTGATAAAGAGGTCTCATTATAACATTTGGAGAAAATTTTTCTGGATTATCAGTAATTTCATTCATTAAGTGGTCCTTAGTAATATTTTTACTATCCTTATCAATTTTAAACCCAGAACCCTGCTTTCTAATTCTAACTCTTCCAGAATCTCCAATTTTAAAAAAATTAATATCGGATGGATTTACCTGTGGTTTATAGTCTTTGAAACTTTTCTTAATATCTTGAATTTGTTTACTAACAGTCATCTTACAAAGTCCACTTAAAACTTCATTTTTCATATTATTCACAAAAGTCTCTTTAAAATTCTTACTGTCTGCATCAATGACTATTATTCCATATTCAGAAAATAATGAGTTTATAAATGATCTTGTTGCTTTTGATAGACTTGTAAAACTAGTATAATGATCATCAATCAATTTTATTAATTTATTCGAATATTTTGAGTCAATAATCTCATTTTTATATTTTTTTATAACATTTTCTATTTCATCAGAGTTAATCTTACCAACAGGTTGGTTTAATGTTTCCTTTTCCCATTTTAATGATTTTCCAGAAATATTTACTTGAGATATTTCATCAAAATCATGATCTTCACTAGCAAGCCAAAAAATTGGAACAAATTTTTGTTTTTTTGATCTATTATTGAGTTCAGAAACTATTTTGATTGTTGAGATAATTTTATAAATAAAATAGATTGGCCCGGAGAACAAACTCAACTGATGGCCAGAGGTAACAGAGAATGTTTTTTCGTCTAATAATGAGTTTATGATATTATTCAATGTTTTTGAAATCTTTATCCCTTTATATTGTTGTTTTATCTCAGCAACTAATATTTTTCTCTTTTCTTTCGAAAATTCTAATTTTTTCTTTTCTGAATGATTAATAATATTGTCATAAGATGGAAAATCAGAAATAAAAGATTTTAATTTTTTGTCATTGTTCATTAAACCAAAAACAATATCTTCATTTGTAATATCAATATAGCTTGATCTCATTTTGTAAAGATATCTGAAATTTTATAAATTGAGGGATACAAAAACAAATACAATTATGAAAAAACTAATATTACTTTTAGCCATTCTATCTAGCTCTTTTTCTTTTACTCAAGATTTATCATCTGATTTTGAAGATGTAAAATACAGAAACATAGGACCATTTAGAGGAGGAAGATCAGTATCTTCTGTTGGAGTTTTAGACAACCCTCAAACTTATTATATGGGAACAGTAGGTGGAGGATTATGGAAAACCATAAATGCTGGTAGTGAGTGGTTTAATATATCTGATGATTACTTTAAAACTTCATCTGTTGGAGCAATTGCAGTTGCTGAGAGTAATAGTAAAATAATATATGTTGGAATGGGAGAGCATGCTCCAAGAGGAGTTACAACTTCTTATGGTGATGGTGTTTATAAATCAACTGATGCTGGAAAAACTTGGAAACATCTAGGTCTAGAGAAAACTCAGCAAATTTCTAGGATTGTTGTTCATCCTGAAAATCCAGATATAGTATACATAGCAGCTCAAGGTGCCATAAATGGGCCAACAAAAGAAAGAGGGATTTATAAATCAATTGATGGTGGTGACTCATGGAAAAATGTACTTTTTGTTAATGAACTTAGTGGTGCTGCTGAACTTTCACTTGACTATAATGACCCTAAAGTATTATACGCTGCAATGTGGGAGCACCAAAGACTTCCTTGGAAAGTAATTAGTGGTGGTGAAGGAAGTGGACTTTATAAATCAATTGATGGTGGTGACTCATGGTTTAAAATTCATAATGGATTACCAAAAGAAATGGGGAAAATGGCAATAGCTGTATCAAGAGCAAATTCTAATAAAGTATATGCTCTAATTGAAAGTGATTCAAATAAAAGACTTGGAGGATTATTTATATCAAATAATGCTGGAAAAAGTTGGAATAAAATTAGTGAGTTTGCAGAATTAACCTCAAGAGCATGGTATTATATAGAAGTATTTGCTGACCCTAGTGATGAGAATACTGTCTATGTAATGAGTGCTAGAGCATACAGATCAATTGATGGTGGTAAAAATTGGGAGAGATTTTATAGTGGACATGGTGATTATCAAGATCTATGGATTAATCCCAATAACTCAAAAAATATGATTATTTCTGATGATGGTGGTGGAGAAATTACATTTGATTATGGTAAAACTTGGTCAAGCATATACAATATGCCAACAGCCCAGTTTTATAGAGTTAATGTTGACAATGAATTCCCATATAATCTTTATGGAGGTCAACAAGACAATTCAACAGTAAAAATTTCTAGTATTGGATCTGGATCAAGGCAAGGGGGGATTAATGATAAGCATTGGTCGGCATCTGCTGGTGGTGAAAGTGCATTTTTAGCATTTGATCCTGATGATCCAAGTATAGTGATGGGTGGAAGTTATCTGGGGAGCATAAATATTTATGATACTAAAGCTAAGGCTAGGACTAAGGTAATGATTGAACCAATCAATTATATAGGTAAAGCTTCCAGGGACATGAAATATAGGTTTAACTGGAATGCACCTGTTATATGGTCAAAACATGAAAAAAATACATTTTATCATGCAGCTCAACATTTATTTAAAACTCAAGATTTTGGAAGATCTTGGACTGTTGTATCTCCAGATTTAACTAGAGATGAAGATGAGAAGCAAGGAAATGGTGGTGGACCTTATACAAATGAAGCAGTAGGTGCTGAAAATTACGGCACAATTAGTTATGTGATAGAGTCTCCTCATGAGCCAAATACAATCTATACTGGATCTGATGATGGTTTAGTTCATTTGACTCAAGATGGTGGTAAAACTTGGAATAATATTACTCCAAAAAACTTAAAAGAAACTATTATAAATGCAATAGACGTATCTCCTCATAATAAAGGAACTGTTTATATAGCAACCACTAGGTACAAATTCAATGATAAAACTCCTGGGTTATATAAATCAACAAATTATGGAAAAACCTGGAAAGAAATAAGTGGAAATATCCCCTATGGAGCATATACAAGAGTCATTAGAGAAGATAATGTTAGAAAAGATTTATTATTTGCAGGCACAGAGCTTGGAGTTTATATTTCATTTAATGGAGGAAAGGAATGGGAAAAATTTAACTTAAACATGCCTAGTCTTGCTGTTACTGATCTAATGATAAAACACGACGATCTTATAATTGCAACTCAAGGAAGGTCTTTTTGGATATTAGATGATATGGGATTAATTAGACAATATGATGGGTCTAATGAGACAGCTTTATTTAAACCAGAGAATTTAATTAAGGGTAATTGGTATAGTCAACTCAACTCTAATAATAAAGGATTTGATGGAACATCATCTCATTCAGGAGTTAATCCTGCAAATGGAATAGTTGTTTATTATAACATTAATAAAGATGATGTTGACAAGGATATAAGGATACAAATTAGAGATGAAAAAGATCATTTAATTAGGGAAATTAGCAATGATATTAATAAAAATTTTATTTCATATAATGGTGGACCATCTAAAGAACCAGTTCTTTCAAATAACATTGGATTAAACAGGTTTGTTTGGAATACGAGGCATACAAGCCTTCCTGGGCTTCCATATGCTTATATTGAAGGGAGTTTTGGAGGTCATAAAGCGATACCTGGAAAATATAAAATTAGTTTAATTGTTGCCGGAGAAGAGAACTTCTCTTCAGATTTTGAAATTAAAAGTAATCCAAATTATAAAATTACTAGAGAAGAATATTCTGAGTTTGACAAACACGCATCTCATATGGAAAGTCAATTTACAGAAATGGCAGACTATGTGAATAAAAACAAAGATTTACTTGATAGATTATCTATTGTTTTAAAGAGAATAGATGATAGAGATCTGATTAGAAAAGGAAGAGGTTTATATAAGAAAATGAAAGATTGGGATGAAAAAATGATGCAAAGAAAATCATTAGCTTATGATGATGTGGAAAATTTTCCAAATAAATTTATTGCAGACTATCTTTTCATATTAGATGAAATGAAGGGAGATATTCCAATTGTTACGAATGGTGTTATTAATTCAATGAAAAGATTAGATGAAAAATGGATGTCATTAAAGGATGAAATAGTTCAAATTCTTAATCAAGATCTAAAAAGTTATAATAAAGAATTATGGGCTAACGGTATTGGGGCAGTAAATTAAATGATATTATTTAGAGTCTTCTGATTTAGACTCTTCAGCTTTTGGCTCTTCCTGTGCTGGCTCTTCAGCTTTTGGCTCTTCCTGTGCTGGCTCTTCCTGTGCTGGCTCTTCAGCTTTTGGCTCTTCAGCTTTTGGCTCTTCAGCTTTTGGCTCTTCCT
>Ga0209445_1000059_pt1 | contig 56017 bp, 51 predicted proteins | sample MarorgKNORR_S2LV_4_FD_188223 | JGI IMG/M metagenome (GOLD analysis project Ga0209445, IMG submission 188223) | Marine microbial communities from the Southern Atlantic Ocean, analyzing organic carbon cycling - NADW_A/KNORR_S2/LV (SPAdes) (version 2) | ecosystem: Environmental > Aquatic > Marine >... | reverse complement strand
TAAGACTACCAATGCGATAATTATCGCAATGTTTTAACAGAATGCCATCAGTCACTTCCATTGCCCTTGGGTTGTCAACTAGCTTTGCCGGAGTTCTTGCAATGGCTAATAATCGAGGAAGCCATCGTGTTTTATATCCCGTGAAGCCGCTATCACTACCTTTTCCTATTTTGTCAAAGTGCTCTCTAAGTTCACTGAGGATAGCCTCAGCTAGTTCAGAACCAACTTGATTTTCTACAACTGCAGCTCCGTTAAGCTCTATTGATTTGACGATATCATCTGCGTCAGAATCAACATTGAAATATTCTAATTGCATTTGTTCTCCGAGGAAGGGATGGTAAATTTCGAGAATAATATATAATTCTATATAATCTACAATCTGAATGATAGGAGAGGTGGCTGAGCGGCTTAAAGCGCTCCCCTGCTAAGGGAGTATACGTTTATAGCGTATCGAGGGTTCGAATCCCTCCCTCTCCGCCACTAGTCTATTGAAGATCTTCTATTGGGATGTATTCAAAATCGAAACCAAAGTGTTTTGGACCTATTAATTCAACTCCTTTTCTGTTTCTCCATTGTTCATGTGCTGGTAAACCAATCATTACGACTTCTTCATTCAAAGGATATCCACCATATCCAATACCACCTGTTATTGATTCTCCTGTTTTTGGATTTAAGTTGTAAATATAGTCAGGTGACATCACGTCTACTGCATCATCGAGCCAAGCAATAATATTTTCATTCTTCACGAAGATTTTATAGAGGCTACCTTTATATTCATTGATACCTTCTATCTCCACATCGACCCAGTTAAAACCTCGATCGCCTCGTTCATCAGATTTTGTCACAATGCCTTGGAAAAGTTTGTAACCATTTGTTACTGCCAATAGAGCAGCTATTGGATCTTCACCTCTTTGTCGTGCTTCCCGAACAGTTTTGCCAAAGAGCATAGCCTCAGAAAGATTTCCAGGGATTGCGCCTTGTTTAATTTGTTCGCCTGACATGGGGGTCATAGTTATCGTAGCATCACCACCACTTGCTACTGCAATTGCTCGACTTAAATCCTCAACTCTGTATTCATCCACAGCGTCTTTAATAATGATCTCATCCCCCCAGCGGGTAATAATTGCTGTAGGAATTGAAGCAATTCCATTTATCCATGGTATTGATTGTTGTACCTCGGGCACAGCTCGCCCTGTTATTCCTGCATCTATGGTTGGAATACCTTTGCTGGCAGCGACTAGAAGAGCGGTAGTGGTTGCGCCTGCTGCTTCAGATCGAATCAGTGCTTTTACTTCCTGGCCCATATGCTCACTTAAGAGATCAACCACTCTGCTGTTAGCTTCCGATTCAGTTATGGTGGGAAGATTTTGTTTTTGGGTTCTTTCAATGACATGTTCCCATGCTCCTCCTCCACCAATTCCTTGAACAGCAACCACCATCCAATCATTTGGAAAGTTATCCGTTGAAATGAGTTTAAACTCTTTACCTTCACTAAGAGCCTTTGTTATTTGTTTAATGGATTCCTCTGTTTCGCATCCACGAGTTGACTGAATGCATGAGCCTACTATGATATCGATTAACTCCTGTTCATTGAGGATTCTAGTTTGTGGTTCATTTGCAAATGTTATAGTTGTTTTTGAAACTGGGATGATTAAGGTCACCAGAAGAAAAAAAGTAATCGAGCCCATCTTTAATCGAGTCATTTGTTGTGCCTCATAGCGTAATTTTTTATATCGTTAATGTAGTACAGATGTAGTACAAAGTGTAGAGTAGAGATTAATAAAATGAAGATAATCCACCTAGCTCTTATTATTATTCTCCTCCCAGATTTGGTTCTTAGTCAAGAAGTTAACCAAGTGAGAATATACGAAGCTCGAGAGATTGTAACTTTGGATGAAAACTATCCTTTAGCCACTGCGGTGGCTATAAAAGAAGATAGAATTATCGGTGTAGGTGAGGTCGAACAATTAATAAACAAGTTTCCTAACGCTCAACTAGATACAAGATTTTCTGAAGATGTTATGGTTCCAGGACTCATTGAGCATCATGTTCACCCGTTTCTTGCAGCAATCACCATGGAGTCCAATGTTATAGCAATTGAAGACTGGAATTTACCTGGGAATCAATCAAAAGGGGTCCGTGATAGAGAGGCGTATCTTCAACGTTTAAAGGCCGAGGAACGATTACTATCAGAACCTGATAAACCCTTAGTTACTTGGGGTTTCCACCATTATTTTCACGGGAAATTAAGCCGACAAGACTTAGATAAAATTTCTATGACTAGACCCATTTTAGTGATTCACCGTTCTTTCCATGAGTTTATTCTAAATTCGAGTGCCCTTGATTTTTTTGGTATAACACAAGAGCTTGTAAATAATTTTGACGAGGAAGCAAAAGAGTATGCAAGTTTTAAGAAGGGTCATTTTTCTGAGCAGGGCATGGTCTCCATTCTTCCGTACTTGATGAAATATCTAGCAGCACCTGATCGGCTGATTAAAGGTCTTCAAACTACTGAGAAATATTTACATAGGAATGGGGTAACTTTGGTTGCTAATCCTGGTGCTTATTCTCTTAAACCAGTTCAAGACGCAAAGAATTTTGTTTTTGGCGATGAGGAGACACCATTTCGATCTTTCTACATACCCAGCGGTTTGCTATTAGCTGAACAATATCCGGCAGACGAGTTAGTTGAAAAATCCAAGGAATTTTTGTCTTGGGGTAAAGGTAAAGTGGAATATTTACCATTACAGATAAAGTTATTTACCGACGGTGCCATGTACTCACAAAACATGGTTATGAGAGACGGTTATCTAGACGGTCATCAGGGGGCTTGGTTAATGCAAGAAAAAATCTACCGTGAGGCCTTTCAAAGGTTTTGGGATGCAGGTTATCAGATTCATATCCATCAGAACGGCGATGCAGGTCTGGATCGTCTTTTAGATGTATTGGAAGACAATTTACAACGTAATCCTCGAGACGATCATCGAACAGTAATAGTGCATTTTGGGTATTCTAATTTTGACCAAGTGGAAAGAATTAAAAGGCTAGGGGCTATTGTTAGTGCTAATCCATATTATGTTAACGCCTTATCTGATTTATACAGTCGCCTAGGTGTTGGCGCTACTCGTTCAAAAGATATGGTTAGATTAGGTGATGTCCATCGAGCAGGTATATCTATATCGCTCCACTCTGACATGCCCATGGCACCGGCATCCCCCTTATTGTTAATGCATGCAGCTGTTAATCGGATTAATTTTGCCAATAAGGTGGCAGGACCTAACCAGCGTATTAGTCCAGAGACAGCCCTTCGAGCGGTCACTTACAATGCGGCCTATGTTCTTGGTATGGAGCATGATTATGGAACTATTAGTTCAGGGAAATATGCTAATTTTACTTTATTATCTGATAATCCCTTGACCATAGATCCACTGAAAATCAAAGAGATTGAGATACGATCTACTATGGTGGAAGGACAACATTATCCTATCAATTAAGTGCCGCAGAAGGTCTGATGAACTTTTTCATCGTCTTTAGGTGGACGACTAAAATCTGCATGCACATCTTGTTTTATGAAAGGATTTTCCAAGACCTTTGATAATTCCAACATATAAGAAAAGTCGTTATCATCAATGGCCAGTTTTATTGCTCTTTCCACCAAATGATTCCTTGGAATATAAAGGGGGTTCACTGAGTTCATTGAATTATAAATGTCATCAGTCTTGTTGGATTCTTTGTTAAGTAAGGTCTTCCAAGAATTTATCCAATCTGAGATTAAATCCTTATTAGTGAACTGAGATTTAAAAGCTTCCTCTTCATTATTAATCACATCACTCAAGTGTCTGAAGGAGAGAGTGTAATCAGGTTTTTCCTCATGCATGATCTTAAGTAATTTTTTTAAATGCTCTGCGTGATCTTTCTTTTTATGATTGAGGCCAATTTTCTTTATCATGGTCTTTGATATCGTTTTATTAACCCTTGTTGAGAAGTCTGTTAATACAGCATTAATTTTTTCTTTGGCCTTAGTTTCATTCTTATCAACTAAAGACAATAAACAACTGGCAAGACACGCTAGATTCCATTGGGCAATTTGAGGTTGGTTGGCAAAGGCATATCGTCCATGATGATCAATCGAGCTAAACACTGATTGGGGGTTGTATTCATCCATAAATGCACACGGACCATAATCAATCGTCTCACCAGCAACAGAGGTATTATCCGTGTTCATTACTCCATGGATGAAACCGATGCCCATCCATTTGCCTATTAGTTTGGATTGTTTGTCTGAAAAGGCATGTAGCATTTCTAGGTATGGGTTATCCGCATCGAGAGCTTCTGGGTAAAGTCTCTCAATAACATAATCTGCAAGAATCTTAAGGTTTTGATGATCATTTTGTGCAATAAAGTATTCAAAAGTGCCTATGCGTATATGACTTTTTGCGACTCGGGTGAATACGCCTCCAGGCAAAGGTGTTTCTCTATATACATCTTCCCCACTTGTTACCGCTGCTAAGGCTCTGGTGGTGGGCACATTTAAGGCATGCATGGCTTCACTTAAGATGTATTCTCTTATCACCGGTCCCAGAGCAGAACGACCATCACCTTGCCTTGAAAATTTTGTCTTCCCTGATCCTTTGAGCTGAATATCAAATCGTTCATTCTGCCCATTAGTAACTTCTCCTAAGAGCACTGCTCGCCCATCCCCTAATTGATTAACAAAATGACCAAACTGATGTCCCGCATAGGCTAAAGCGATAGGATTCGATCCATTAGGGATAGAGTTGCCAGAAAAAGTTTCTGCAAGTAACTCATTAGATTCTAGATTTTGAATACCGAGAGATTGCCCCAAAGCTTGGTTAAAGGTAATTAATTTAGGTTGCTTTACAGGTTGTGGATTGACATTTTCATAGAAGATATCTGGAAGCCGAGAGTAGCTGTTATCGAAATTAAAGGTTATTTGATTAGGTATCATGCGATCACAGTATTAAAGTTTTCATCCAGTTATTATATTTTTGTTTGTAATTATGTATAGCACCTAAGCTTGTCGTCAATATTTATAGTAAACTAAATTAATAAAACATCCTCTTGATAAAACCATGGGAATAATCAGAGAAAAATTAAGCTTTCTTCAATTACCTAAAGAGGATCTTGGCTCATTGGTTAAAGCCTTCTTTTTTTTCTACTTTGTGCTTTGTGCTTGGTATTCAATTAGACCAGTACGAAATGAGATGGCCGTGCAGGCAGGATTAGAAAATTTACCCGGTCTTTTATCAATAGTTCTTCTGATTATGTTGATCGCAAACCCTATTTACTCATGGGTGGTCTCTAATATTGATCGTAACAGGGTGGTGATTTATACCTATCTATTTTTTGTTTTTAATCTTATTTGCTTTTTCCTTGGGTGGATTACATTAGATGATGATGGCAGGGTGCTTATAGCTAAGGCTTTTTATATTTGGTGTAACGTGTTTTCTTTCTTTTTGGTGTCTATTTTCTGGGTATCTATGATTAACCATTTCTCGAGCCAACAAGGAAAGATGTATTTTGGGATTATCAGTGCTGGAGGCTCATTAGGAGCATTCAGTGGTTCTTCAATAGCTCGCTATTTTTCAACCGAGGTGTGTGGTACCGCAACAATGTCGGATTGGGGACCGTTTTCACTAATTCTAATTTCCATCATGGCCTTGATGGTCGCCATAGTTCTTAGCACAAACTTTCCATCGAGAATTGATGTAGATGATTCTTTGTCAATGGATAATCAAAATGAAAATCCTGGTCTAATTGCTAAGTTAATACCGCTCAAAGGCACTATTATTGGGAATTTAAGCGTTTACATGATTCTTTGGACTGCCTTAATGACATTTGGGTGGATGATGGCACTAGGAATTGTTCAGGATTGGTCAACAGACCCTTGTCAACGAACAGCCTTTTTTGCAAGGATAGAGCAAATCGTGACACCCTTAACCTTGATTTTCCAATTCTTCCTCACCTCTTTAATTTTTAAACGACTCAATGTAGGCATTGTTTTAGCGAGTTATGGTCTGATTTTATTCACAGCTCTTCTGTTCTATGAGGCCTACCCAGAAATCATGACTGTTTTGTTTGTTGTCTGTGTTCTAAGAACATTTGAATACGCTTTATGTAAACCTGCAAGAGAAACCTTATTTACGTATTTAGAAACGCAACAACGCTATAAATCCACAGTCTTTATGGATACTTTCTTAGCCAGAGCAGGAGAAGTAATGGGCAGTTGGTTTGCAGCTTCAGGCATGGTTCTATTGGGCATATCGTCCTTAGCAGCAACTTTTTTCACGCTGCCGTTTGCAGGGCTTCTATCCTATACAGGTTATAGAGCTTACCAAGCATCCAAGAAATAAAAAAAGTAAAAAAAAACAGAGCCGAAGCTCTGTCTTAAGTCGAGTCCTTGGGGTGTCTGAAGCGAAATTTTTTCTTCAGCTCCTTGCCCGACATTTCTTTTCGGACTTGGTGGGAATCGGTTCTTTTTTGTCGCTAGCTTATTCTTCTCCGATTCGCTTTCACCCTTGAGGTCTCTTTCTCTTTTTGACTCTTCTTTCTGTGTCTTAAGTCTACTTCTTGATCGGTCTTATAGAGATGATTAAGATATTACTTTCCATTAGAGTTTTTACAAGCATTTTTGATAGTGAAAAATAAACTTCTTTCTAGATTTATTTTTATGTCCTATTAAGTAATAAATATTAGTTTAAAAGACATTTATAAGTCTATGAAATTCCATTATATTTAGAAAATATTATTAAAAAATATGTCCTATTAGGTATTTTTATAAATATCCAATAAAGTTTTATTCTTTGTTCTACTTTGCGCAAAGTGTTTTATTTTCATTAAATATTTTTTAACTATTTTCTTTAAAAAAACAATACAGATTAAAACTATCTAAGAAAATCTAGTTTCTATAATCAGTTACAATAAGAGCACTATGAAGGCTATTAATTCAATCGATCTGAATGCAGATTTAGGTGAATTTAGAAATGAAGAAGAATTTAACAATGAGGTTGAACTCCTTCAATTCATTTCTTCATGCAATATTGCTTGCGGAGGCCACGTCGGTGATAAATTGAGTGTATCCAGAATTATTGAACATGCTAAAAAGCTTAATGTGGCTATTGGTATGCACCCCTCTTATCCAGACAAACCAGGCTTTGGTAGAAGACCTATGATGATTTCAGATAAGGAGCTGATGATATCTCTGCACCAACAAATCAATGATTTTATGGAGGTGGCAAGTCAGCACTTGATAGCAGTTGGTCATATAAAATTGCATGGCCAACTTTATAATGATGCATCAAAGAGCAGAAAGTTATGTGAAATGATTCTGAGGATCATCAAAGAGTGTGACTTAACCCTAAATATTGTTGGTCAATTTAATTCAATGCTTGAAGAGGTATGCTATGAGCACAATCAACCCTTTATAGCAGAAGCATTTGTCGATCGACGTTACAACTCAGATTTGACATTGGTTAAACGATCAGAGGCTAACGCTATGATTGATTCTGTGAACGAACAAGTTCTTCAAGCACGGCGAATTGTCATTGACCGTTCGATTATTGTTGATAACCATCCAATCATAATTAGAGCTGAAACCTTATGTATTCACGGAGATCATCGAGGTGCATTAGCCGCATCAAGATCAATAAGATCAGCATTAGAAGCCGAAGGTATTGAAATTAAATACTATGCTTAATCGTGTTGAATTTTCAGTAAATAATTTTGCAGAAGATCTGATACTGATCAAGTGTCCATTGGATGCCCTTAACCAAAACCCATTAATTTTTTGGCAACTTTCTAAAACCTTGCTTGCCTCATTGACAGACATTAGCGTCATCCCTGGTGAAGATTCTTTGGCTGTAAAAATAAATATTTTAAAGAAAACAAGATTGCAACATCTGATAGATCTCAAAAATTTATTGGACACTTATCAACCTGAATCTACAGAAGAATTCAATGAATTAATAACCGTGCCTATTTGTTATGACGATGAGTTTGCTCTTGATATGAATGACATCTCATTATCTAAAGGGTTGTCAAAGGAAGAAGTGATTCATGGACATTGTGACATTGAATATCAAGTCAAAATGATTGGTTTTACACCTGGTTTCATCTATATCGGTGACTTATCAGATGAGTTGATGCTTCCAAGACTAAAGACGCCTCGTGTTTTTGTGCCGTCAGGTTCAGTTGGTTTAGCCAATAAAAGAACTGGAATCTATTCTCTGGGTGGCCCTGGGGGTTGGCCAATCATTGGCAGAACTCCCACTAATTTCTTTGACCCAATGAAAGAAAACCCATTGTTAATTCAACCCGGTATGAGACTGAGATTTGAACCGATTACGAAAGAAGAATTTAGCAACATGCTGAGCAATTAACATGAAAGGCCTTGAAGTTATTTCACCAGGATTGATGACCACCATCCAAGACCTAGGCAGAACCGGTTGGACACAGATGGGGGTGCCAGTGTCTGGTGCAGCAGATCAATTCTCTGCAGCTTTGGCAAACGTTCTTTTAGGCAAAGATATCAATTCACCGGTTCTTGAATGCACACTCTCCGGACCCAAACTTAAATTACTGATTGATCAACAGATTGTGGTTACTGGTGCCAAGATGCAAGTCAAGATAAACAATGAGATTGTTCCTCATGACACAGTCATCGATGTTGATGCCGGAAGCACTGTCAAAATTCAGTCCAGTAAGTGTGGTTGTCGTTGTTATGTTGCTTTTTCAAATGATATGGAGGCCACCAACTTTCTAGGCAGCGTCTCAACCTATGAGCCTGGTAAATTGGGAGGTATCAACGGAAGAACTCTAAAGAAAGGGGACTCAATTGGCTTTAATAGTCTTGATACAAATTTAATAAAATCAAGCCAGGGAGCTTCGCAGCAATATGATAATTCTTGGTTAATAAGAGTAACTGAAGGCCCAGAGTTCAAACGACTGAGTTCACATGCAAAAGACAACATAGAAAACATCGAATACGTGATCAGTAATGATTCCAACCGCATGGGAATTAGACTTGAGGGACCAAGACTAGCGATCAATGAAAGCGGAGACATGATTAGTGGACCTGTGTTTACAGGAACCATTCAGTGCCCTGAAAATGGTCTACCAATTTTGCTGGGGCCTGATGCCCAGACTTTGGGAGGCTACCCTAGAATTTTTCAAGTAGCTAAGGTTGATCGAACCTTGATTGGTCAAATGCGACCTGGGGATCAGCTAAAATTCCAGCGGATTAGCATAGAGGAAGCTGAAAAACTTTGGCTAAATATGGCGTTAAGTTTTCCATTTCTTTCTAAGATATAATGTGATTAGAGTGCGCCTGTAGCTCAGCTGGATAGAGTACCTGGCTTCGAACCAGGTGGTCGGGGGTTCGAATCCCTCCGGGCGCGCCATAGTTTAATAAGAAGGAGAAGACAGTGAGTAACGCACACCCCTGGTTAGAACAGATTCCATGGACAACTACACCGCTTCCTAGAGAACAATTAGAAAATAGAATACAACGTGTATTAACCTTTACAAATCTAGGGATGCTAGGAACCTTAGGCTTAAATGGACCCATTGTAAGCCCACTTGAATTTTATGCAGATGGACTAAGTGTTTATATTTTTCCACAACCAGGAAGCCCAAAATTAAAAGCCATGGAAAGAGACCCAAGAGTCTCTTTTGCAGTTGCTAATCCTATGGCAGGGTGGGTTTCTGCAAATGGAGCCCAGTTGTTTGGTAATGCTGCTTTATTAGAACCTGGGACCAAAGAATGGGAATACGGAATGACCATATTTAGGTGGGAATCTTCAGCCGCTGAAATTAACACTGGTTTTGATGCTCCCCCACAAGGCAAATTGATGAGACTTGATCCTGATCGAATTGTCTACACTGAACACTTTTTGAGAAAAGACGGATACGGACCAAGACAAATTTGGCGTAGAGATGAAAAAAATGAACAGGCCTCAGATGGGCTTACTGAAGCTCAGAAAACCTAAGATTTTGAATATTAGATAACCTCAATTCTCAAAAGGACGTCAGAAACGATGCAGCGTTTCCACCTGTGGTTTCACCTTTTCTAGCAGCGATTAAATAGTCGTTACCGCTGGGCGCATTATCGTCATGGTTACCATAAATTCTTATTACCCGATTTTTATGAAAAATCTTCAATTGGGATAAAAACGGTACGACATTTTCTGGACTCTCACCAAATAATTCTCGATGCTTTTTAGGTAGACGATACCATGGGACGGTCATATTATGATGATGTGCATTATGAAAACCAAAATTCAAGGTTAACCAGTTAACCGCTTCTATATCAAAGGAATGTGGGTTACTAAATGTGTGTTCCTGTTCCCATTCATGTTGTCCTTTTCTGGGCGCCTTATCACGACTAAAAAGAGTTAAATTATAGGGATAATCATGCTGAATGGAGTCCATAAAACGCAAAACAGTCAGCAATAGAATATAAGAAAAAATATACAACACACCAACTTTCGGGAACAACAACATGAGTATCAAGAATAAAGAAAATCGTATGATAATGACGGTCGTATTCCTTGAGCGCTGATTTTTTCTTTGAGGGATAATGAATGAAGAAAACATCATAATAAAATGCATAATAAATTCATGAGCAGGGATATAGAACCATTCCAATATTTTAGTTAACTTAAACACATTAGGGTTGTCTTCAAAGAAGGCCTCATAGTCGAACCACACCACATCATCATTATCAACATGATGCCTAAAGTGTTTGTATTGGATGTCTTCATATGTCCCATAAGAAGACCCACAAATCCAACTTAAGAAACCACCAAGATAGGTGTTGAATCTAATTTTTTTAAACACTAAATTATGGGAACATTCATGAACTAAATAAGCCGCTATGATCATTGCATGACCTAATAGCAGAGTCGCAAGAATGTTAATAAAAATATTTGTATTGAATAGACCTAAAAACCCTATGCTATAGGCAGTAAGTGCATAGAGAGTCGCTCCTCCGTTATAAATAATTCCTTCTGGCTCTTTAAAAATTTTATCCATCATCTCTATTATGAGAAAAAATCCATGAAATAGGAAAATTATTATCTATTTACTAGTTTTTATCCTCATCGGTTATTTGGTTTTCAGTTAGATTGACAAACTGGAAGTAAATACCTAATACAATTGCAATCAATCCCCCATAGTAAAAAGGGTATGTCGGATCAATATTGTATAAGACGGTTCCAAGTGGCGGTCCAAAGATCATGCCAACAACTGGTGCTGCTGATAAGAAACCTGCCACTTCACCTTGCTCAGAAGATTCAACACTTAGAGTTGCAGCAGAATTTAACCCCGGTGTGATCATACTAAAGGCGACACCTATACCAGCGAAGGCAAGATAGAACTGGGCTAGAGTGTTAACAAAACTTATTGATATCAGGACCACACCAAAAATAAGAAAACATATTCTGAGAAGTGTTGTGGGTTTTAAATGAATTATTTGTAAAACCACGGCTTGCATGAAAGTAGTCGTGAGTGCCATTGACAGCAAGGAGATACTGGTGGCTTTAATAATCTCACTGTGGCTGACTACACCTAATTGATCCTCTATAAAAAATGCAGCAATAACTTGTGTTGAGGTAAAGACTAAAAAGGCAATGGCCCACCCAATGAGATAAGGAAATATTCTATTATCATAGAATTTAAGCGTGCTTTTATTGGTAGGGGTAGGCTCTATGTTTGTTTGTTTTAAATATTTCATTGCGAGAAGGCCGCCAATGACTGCTATCGCTGCTGCAAAATACATTGGAAACAATGGATGTATAAAGGCAAAACCACCGCCAATAACTGGTCCTATCATTGTGCCAATCCCGGCAGCCATGCCAATTAATGCCATACCCTGGGCTCTTTTTGAGACTTCAGTGGTGTCTGACATATAAGCAACTGCAGCCGGTTGAATGCCTCCAATTAAGGCCCCATAAAAGATTCTTATCAGCAAGAGCATTGTAAATAGATACACCGGTTCAAGCAGTTTCCAAAGACCGATTTGAATGCCAAAGGCAAAGATCGTATAGGCTATGGCGTATGAAAATAGACCAATAATAAAGACTCTTTTTCGTCCTATGATCTGACTCCGTTTACCCCAGTAATATGAGGAGAAAACAAGGGCGACATTGGAAACAGCTATGAGGATGCCAAATTGATTTGTTGATAGGCCTATGCTTCTAGACAGAGGTGCAAAAATAACATAGAGGAGGGAAAATCCTGTTCCATAAATCACCAAGCCTAGAATTAGTATGATTTTATCGAGACCTAATTTATTCTCCGAAGTCACTTTTTTTGCTTATCTTGCATAGCATCCAGTTGTTCTTGGGTAGCCGGCTTTTGATATTTTTTCTTCCATTCGGCATAGTTCATCCCATATATTTTTGCCCTTGCGGCTTCTTCATCAATGGGATGGCCTAAAGTTGAAGCTTCCTCAACGTACCATTTGCTTAAGCAATTACGACAGAAACCAGCAAGGTTCATCAGATCTATGTTTTGAAGATCTGTTTCTTTTCTAAGGTGATCCACTAATCTTCTGAAGATAGCTGCTTCGATTTCTGTGTCTTTAGTCATTCTAGCTTAATAATTTTGGATGATATCTAAACACAATATCCTTTAGAATAGTATTATATTCTTCCTAAATAATACGACTAGAATTATGAATGATTCGCTACGACCATTGTCAGGTATAAAAGTTATAGAAATGACCCATATGGTTATGGGACCTGCGGTTGGAGCCATTCTAGGAGATTTAGGTGCTGATGTTATAAAAATTGAACCGCTTAAAGGCGATAAAACCAGAAAACTAAAAGCCTCAGGCTCAGGTTATTTCTTAACTTATAATCGAAATAAAAGAAGTTTAGCTTTGGACGTAAAAACTCCTGAGGGAAAAGATATTGTTTTAAAATTATTATCTGCTGCTGATGTGTTTATCGAGAATTTTAGACCGGGTGCCATGGATAATTTGGGGTTCAGCTACTCCGAGTTAAAAAAAACCAACCCTGGATTAATTTATTGTTCTGCCAAAGGCTTTCTAAATGGCCCTTATCAACACCGAACTGCTCTCGATGAGGTGGCTCAAATGATGGGAGGATTGGCCTACATGACCGGTCCTCCCGGCAGACCTTTAAGAGCAGGTTCCTCGGTGATTGATATTATGGGTGGCATGTATGGTGTGATTGCAATTTTGGCGGCATTAGAGGAACGTCATCGCACTAAAGAAGGTCAGAAGGTTACCAGTGCCTTATTTGAGAATGTTGTGTATTTAATGGGACAGCATATGGCACAAACTGCCACCACTGGCTCAGCACCTCCACCGATGTCAGTTAGAGTGTCTGCCTGGGCTGTCTATGATATTTTTGAAACCAAGGGTGATGATCAAATATTTGTTGGAGTAGTCAGCGATAGCCAATGGAAGATATTTTGTGAGTCCTTTGAACTAACTGATTTTATCTCTGATAAAGACATGGAGGTTAATAGTGGAAGAGTTGCAAAAAGAGACGTCATTATTCCTATATTGCAAAACCTCTTTAAAACCTATACAAAAGTTGAATTGATGGAAAAACTTGAAAAAACTGGCCTACCTTTTGCCCCAATCAACACACCTGAAGATTTATTTAATGACCCACATTTAAATGCATCGGGTGGGTTATTAGATATAGATATTCCTGATGGAGGGTCAACCAAGCTACCAGCAATACCTATCGAGATGAATGATCGACGATTTGGCGTGCATCATCAAGCTCCCAGAGTTGGCGAACATTCACACGAAATTTTAAGAGAGCTAGGCTTTGATGAATTAGTGATTGAGAGTTTATATAAGAAAAAAATTCTCTCTTAGTTTGAATCAGTTATCGTCGGTTGTTTTCGAAAATAATTCAATGACTTAAATCCTGCATAAGTACCTATTACACCTGCAACCAAAGAAACAATGGATATTGAATAGGTAATTAAGCTCTCATCTTTAAAAATAAAATCAGTGATCAAGGCCACACTGGTTGGTCCTAATGTATAGCCTGTCATGCTAATTACAAAGAAATAGACAGCAGTCACTTGTCCCCTAATTTGGTTGGGAGTGATGTTTATCATTGCAACTGGCGCCAATGCTGTTTGTCCAGCAGCCATTATAATTTGTGGCATGAACATTAGTGTTGCTGTTTGGTAGCTTGGCATTAATGGAACCAACGTAGCTGCAATAGTAAGGACAATCATACTGTATGCAAATAACATCACATGAGAGCTATTATTATTTTTTGTATAAAGCTTATCTCCCAACCAACCGCTCATGATAGCTCCAAATGGGCCGCCTAATAGAAAAGCAACTCCTAGCCAAAGTGTGATCGTGGATATGGATACATCGTATGCACGCATGTACATTGTTGGTAACCAGGAAAGGAATGCATAACCCATCAAGACAGAGCACGCCATTGATAAGAAAAGCCATCCATAAGCTTCTTTTCTTTCGTATATAAATCGGATGGTTTCTTTAATGGATATCTCTTCACTTGTATCACCACTTTTAGTTAGAATTTTCATCTTTCCTTTCCTAGAAGGTTCTTTGACTGTGGTCATGAGTAAGGCAACGAGTAAACCTGGAATACCTATGAATATAAACAGTGCCTGCCATTCATAGATCTGCCCAACTATAGGTAGAATGATAGGTGGAAAGTCAGCAAAATAAGCAACAATTTGCCCACCCAGAATTAGTGCAATACCTGATCCTACTGATACTCCCATATTAAAAAAGCCCATCGCAGTTCCCCTTTTTTCCTTAGGAAAGTAATCACTTATCATTGATAAGGCACTTGGACTTAAAGTTGCTTCACCTACACCAACCCCAACTCTTGCAATGAATAGTTGCAGGTACGTTTTAATAATTCCTGTAGCAGCGGTCATTAAACACCAAAAACTTATGCCAATTGCAATAATTGTTTTTCTGCTCTTTTTATCAGCAAGTCTTCCAATTGGAATTCCCATGGTTGTGTAAAAAAGAGCAAACGCGAACCCCAGAACGAGACTCATTTGACTATCAGTTAATTCGAGGTCAGTTTTTATATCTGTGACCACTAGAGAAAGCAATTGTCTATCAAGAAAAGACAACACATAAGCAAGTGTCAATATAACCACCCCATACCAAGCTTGAGTGTGCGAAGGGTATGAACCTAATTCATTTTTATCAGGTGTCATTTGAACCTGATTATTCTTCTAGGGCTGGAGCAGGCGTTTGTTCTCTTGAGTAATACTCTAGGCTTGAAATACTTGGACCATAATCTTCTGTAGGAGCAGACAACATTCCAGGATATCTTTCTTCTGAAAATTTCCTAATATGTTCAGGAATAATTTCAATATTGTCTGACTTTAGCATGGTACTCATATAGAGGCAGTGACCAGGAGTTTTACCCATCAGCATCCAAGGAAGCCAAGGCGTTATTCTATTCCAAGTGCCTGTATAGTTGACTGAGGTTAATTCTGGATTTTCTAAGTCTTTTGCAGAAACAAAATAGCGCATCATTTCTGATACTTGAGCCATTTCGCCTGACGATTCTCTTACCCATTTGTCAGGTTGTAATGCATTTGGATAATGTAAGTGCATGTCAGTATTTAGAGTAATAACATCACCCGATCGTTTCCAAGGAAAAAGCAAAGGAATCTTTCTTGGTTCTCCTTTTTTACCTCCTCCAAAGTCTTCCGGGGCAAGTATCAGCCATTCTGAGATTGTATAGTTGAAAGGGTCATTCGCCACATGAACAACTTTCACCTCTTCCTCGGTCCATGGGTTAGTCCATTTGTCTATCATTTGTCCTGTTCTTGGATCGGTATAAAAGATAACCTCTTTATTTAATCGTCTGATGCTACCGTCTTCTGCTGCCGGCATTAAGCGAGTGCATAAAAAAGTCTCAAATCCACACAGTTGTTTAACTGCTTCACCTGGTCTTACCCCTAATATTTGTCCAGTCGTATAGCAGATTGATTCTTTTTCTGAATCTAGATCAGCTTGAATTCTTGCCCAAGCGTCTCGATTCCAGGTGTTGGATTGGAAATTGATTTCAGTTTCAAATTTTATCCCCATTTTAGTCTCCTTATTATTGTGATTCTCTGATCAAATAGTTAATTATCAATTGTCTAGTCTCAGGGTCTTTAATACCTTCGACTCTCATCCTGTTTGCAGGAATATAATTCTCAGGATCTGATATGAAAGCATCGATTGTTTCTGGTGTCCAGATCAATCCGTTGTTACGCATTTCTATTAATGATTTCGAATAGGTGAAATTTTCACCCACCGCAGCTGGCTTACCAAGAATCCTATATAAACTAGGGGCCATTCTAGCTCGGTCATCTTCCCTAAGGGAGTGGCAGAACCTACATTTCCCGCCTTCCCAGCTATCAAATGCTTGTTTTTCAAGTAACTTATCTTCTGCAGTTGCTTGATCAGAATACAAATCATAGTAGTTAGGAAGATCTAAGTCCTTGACCAAGTTCTCAATCTTGTCTTCAGGCAGATTAACTGTTGTAGAAAAAGGGAAGGCCCCAAAGATTAAATAAGGTAAATAACAGGCTATAGCAAACAAAATCACTACCAATAACCAGTGCGTTGCTCTTGCATTAATAAAGTAGTTTCTCATCGTTGTTAGGCAAAAATATTGATACTGATGACTCTGTATTTAAGCAAATGATAGATTCTAAACAATAAAATGAAGAAGATCAGAATGAGGTAAAAAAAGGCAAAAACACTATGCAGATACCCGAATGTTACCCAAAGAGAATGATTAACTGTGTCTGTGCCTGGTAGAAACTGAATCAACCCATCTGACCACGCTGTAAAAATACCAGATAGTCCTTGTGCAATAAATGATATATAAAGCATGAATTGAAGGATATGAATTTGAGTGTAAGCCTGATCGGGGAGTAATCGCTGAGTATTTTGAGGAGGGAAATACATCCATAGATAAACCCGAAGGGAACTAAACACAAGTAACAGTGAGCCCATAACCAAATGGAAACTCCTTAAGATTTCACGTTCGGGTGACTCAGTCGGGACTCTGGGTGTTTCAGACATATTAAAGAACACTATCACAAACAGAATCAAGACCAACCAACTGGTTAGAGAAGATAAACGTTGTCCAAATTGATTGTCCATGTGAAATCCTAAATCTTATTTATAAAGCCTTTAAATTTATTTGCAATGGATTCAGTGTCTAAATCCAATTCTAGATTCTTACCCAGAATTACTTGTGTTTGTGAGTTTGGATTAATTTCTTTTGCGCGGTTGAAAAAGGGGTACATCACATCGTCTTTTGCACACATTATTAAACAAGGTTGCTGTATTTTTTTATAAGTATCAATGTCAGAGTATTCCCAAACTGCACGATGCATTTGTTCTGCAGAATGATGTGCTCTCAAGGCATCCAAAGTTTCTCTTTGCCTAAGATCTAAATCATTTTTTGCGCCAAGAATTTCCCCTGCAAGATGCCAGGCTTTTTCAAGATGAGAGCCATCCTTTGTTGGGCTCCAATTAGAACTAATATTTTTTTTCATTTCCATTTTTTCCTCTGCAGTTGCTAGAAAAGGACCCACAAGGGTTAATGATTTGACTGATTGTTCTTCCATGAGCGAGATTTGCATAGCTATTGAAGCTCCAGTGTGATGACCAAATAAATGATAATCATTAATTTCAAGAGAATTAATGGCCTCAATTAACCAAGCTGAATAGTCCTTAATCATAGGCTCGTCTGTGGGGTTAAAGCTTTGACCAAACCCAGGAGTGTCAATGGCCACTGCATTCATTCCTTCCAGCGAATGCATTAATTTTTCAAACATTAATGAAGAACTGGGTGTTTGATGTAAAAAGACAATCGGATCGCCTTGCCCTTCAGTATATCTATAATGGCATTGCCCACCTGATGTGTCGACGTAACCTTTTTTTATCATTACACCGTCTCTTTGTTGTCACCGAAGTATTCACCTGGGGATTTAATCCTGACAAAAATGGCACCAAACAAGATTACTGCATGTGTAAAGCAGATAAGCAGGAACGGTCCTTTGGGACCAAAAGTATCAAATAATAAACCACCTACTGAAGTTGCAACCAGTATCCCGCAAGCGCCAAAGAATGCGCTGACACCAATGACACTTCCTCTTTCTCTTACTGGAGCTTCTTGCCCAATTAAACTAGCCGTGGCGATCACCGTCCCAATGGCACTGGCAGAAATTAGTATAAAAATCGGTAAATAAGAATAATTCAGTGGCGTATCAACAAAAACTATTAACCCATAAGCTATGACCCCAAGCGCCATTGCAACTACCATTGCCGTTACTCTGTTGATTCGATCGATAATTGATCCAAAAAGAAAAGCCCAGACAATACTTAGAAGATTTGTGATTACAATCACAGGCACAACTTGTTTAAACGCTTCACCTGTTGTAAGTCCTAAATCAATCGCACTGGTTGCCGCCCACAGCGAAATAAAAATCCCATTAACTGAAACATCAGCACGAGCTAAAAGTGTTGCTGCGAAAGCCAGAGAAATCCTAGGGTTCCTCATGGATTCTATCGCCGTGGCCATTAGATGCTTAAAGCCTAGTTTTTCTTTTTGATTTTCTGGTGTACCTCCTTTTAATCCAACTGCAAATATCAGGCCAGATAAAAACGCGAGGCCTGCAACAAATAACATCGTAAAACGGCCAGCAGTTATAGGGTCATAGCCCATATTAGTGAACACTGTTGGTAGCCTTCCCAGAAACGCAGCAAAGATAGCAACCCCAAGCGCATTAAGAACTGAATGAAGACTTACAAATTTTCCTCTTGATTGTTCAGTTGGGTAATCATTAACAATAATAGCCAATACTGAGGAGAGCGCAGCGGCACCTATAGCAAAAATAGATCTGTAGATGTATAGCTCATTCATATTTTCTGCATAAGGAAACAATGCAAAGCCCAATGCCACCACCATTGTTCCAAAAACCATTACTGGCCTTCGACCAATTCGATCAGATAAGATGCCAAAGAAAGACACTAAAATTATGGCAATAATTTCTTGCATAAAAGCAAGGCTGCCACTAACGGTTCCTTGTTCAGACCTTGGTATTTCTAGAACCACACTGAGTATGTATGGCTGAATGAAATTTAATCCAGCCAGAATACCAATACAAATGATGCAAGCATAAAGGTAAGTGACGGCATTAAATCTAGATATACCTTCAGACAATTTTATCGGACCAATTGTTGCATTCACCGTGTCTCCTTGACTGAATTATTGTTATCTTTTTTTGATTTTATGAAGTTATAATAACTAACTAATTTTAACAATGTATAAAAATTATGGCTAATAGATTGGAAGGTAAAGTTGCTCTTATAACTGGTGGGGCTTCAGGTTTTGGTAAGAAAACTGCAGAAATGTTCAAGGCCGAAGGAGCAGTGGTTTATATCTCAGATATTAATCAGCAGGGTGGCGAAATAGTGGCAGAGGAATTTGATCTAAATTTCTTACACCATGATGTCACTAACACAGCAGACTGGGAAAAAGTTGTAGACCATATCCAAGGTGCTGAAGGAAAATTAAATATACTGGTTAATAATGCTGGTATCGGCTTCATGGGAGATGTTGAGGCAACAACTGTTGAAGAATGGGATTGGGTTCATAAGGTTGATTTAGATTCTGTATTTTATGGCTGTAAATATGCAATACCGCTTATGAGAGATTCTGGGAATGGCTCTATAGTCAATGTTTCTTCTATAGCTGGAATAGTCGCAGGCCATAATTTTGCTGCTTATAACAGTGCTAAAGCAGCCGTCAGGCACCTTTCAAAATCTGTTGCTCTTCATTGTGCGAGAACCACAAACTTAGTGAGATGTAATAGTATTCATCCAGTGTTTGCCAAAACTGAAATGATGAAATCGTTTTTTGCAAATCCTAGTGATGAACTAATTCAAAAATTAGAAAAACAAATCCCAGCGAGAAGCCTTGCTGATGTAGAAGATGTTGCTAATGCAATCTTGTTTCTTTCGTCTGATGAATCAAAATTAATCACTGGAAGTGAGTTAGTGATTGATGGAGGCTTATCTGCTCAATAAGCTCTTATTCTAAAGACCTATTTGTTTCACTTGACCAATGGAATAGGATCAAGCACCCAGTTTTTTTCAGTTTTTCTATCAGGGCATGGAATAGCAAATGCAGTCTCATGTTGCTGTTGTTGCATTTGATTTACATCTATTTTATAACCTTTGGCTTTAAATCCTTCTAAGGTACTTCTGTACGTACCAATAATTAGGTCAGCTGGCACCAATATTTCCTTGGTTTTTACAGGGGGTGTAACCACCGGTCTAAGATCACTCATTACAGCGATATCTTCATTGGCAATAATCATGTTTCTTTCCATGACCATTGCATCCATGTTTTCATCCAAAAGCCAGTTTCGCAAATTGACAAAAAAGATTTTGGTTTGAGACTGATTGATGGGTTGTTCAAAAAAGTATTGATGAAACCAATTAATATCTTTTTTAGTGTGAATTTGAGTAATTAATGTATTCGGGCCATGATAGCCACCAAAAACAGTCAAGTCTCCTGATTCTTGTCTTGCCTCATCCCCATAGAGCTCTTTGTCTAAAGGCGGGGCGTCAAATAGTTGAGCAAAGTCTGCTCCCCAATCGGTATCCGTTATTTGTGTTGGATTAACTTGGTAGTCATTCTTAGTTCCCTCAAATCCATGGGTTGGATGAATAAATTCGTTATGAGCAGGGTCCAGGCCATTTTCAATAGATCGCTCATAGTTATAGTTAATGTCTATTGTTATGGTTTTATTAGCTCGCCAACCTTCCGCTGTGTATTCTTCAATTTCATAAAGAGGCGGCCGATCTTTTTCAGGCAAATCCCCTAAGAAAGCAAACACAATGTCATATTTCTCTTGCACAGGGTAGCTATCAACTTTAGCTCTGGCAGGAATTTTGCTGCCTGGTCCCAATGATGGAATCATTGTGCATTTTCCAGATCCATTAAAGCGCCAGCCATGATAAGAGCAAGCAATAGTATTGTCCTCTGGATGGCAGAGACCACCTGCTAATGACCCACCTCGATGACAACAGACATTGCTTAAACAGTGTGCGTCTCCATTACTGTCTCTAAAGGCAACAAACTCAAGACCAAGAATGGTTACCTTTACAGGCTTATCTTGGAGCTCATTACTTAAACAAACTGGGTACCAGAAATTAATATACATATTATTTATTGTCCTTTAAATAGATTATATGTCTATAAAGTTTCTTATTAAAACCTAATTTCGTAACGAAATGTAACTGAGCTTTAAAGTAGTTTTCTTTTTAAGACTTTATAGTTGGAATGGGGTCTAATACCCACCCTTTGGTTTTTCTTCGATTAGGACTGGGTATTGCATAAGCATGACTCATTCTGGTTCGACTAACTTCATCAGAGTTAATTCTCCAACCCTTTTGTTGCCATTCATCAAGCAACTCTCTGTATCGTTTTATTGGTTGGTCCATGGCCACAAAGAATTCATTTTTTATAGTTTCTGGAGTTAATTGTGGGTGCAGATTTATTAGAACATCACGGTCTTGAAAGGCCACAACCTGATTGCGTTCCATTACTGTCTCATCATGCTCCGGCTCAATGAGAAAGTTTCTCGTATTAACAAGAAACAGGTTGGTATGTGACTCATCTATGGGTGTTTCATACATGTACTGATGAATAAAAATATCTGGTGTTGGATGGATCTGCGTCCATAGCATTGATATTCCATGGTGCCCTGTGCCTGCCTCAATTACGGCATTCTTGTCGCGGCCAGAAGCTTTTCTCATTGTCTTTTCCTTCAGTGGAGGGGCATACATTTCATTAAAGAACCCAGTGCCCCATTTAGTGTTTTTGATATTAATTGAGGGTGATTTGTAATCATCATCTTCACCTGAAAAGCCATGAGTAGGGTGCACAAACTCATTATGTGCACCGTCAATACCATTTTCTATGGAACGCTTATAATCAATATCAAATTGAAAATATTGTGTGGTAGTCCGCCAGCCTTCTTGTTCATATTCATCAACTGTCATAATAGGGCATCGTTCTTTCTCAGGTAAATCACCAAGAAAACAGAACACAAGACCGTATAATTCTTTTGTGGGATAAGAGTCCACTTTAACTCGTGAGGGAATTTTTTTACCTTTACCCAATGAAGGAATCTTTTGACATTTACCTTCTCCGTTAAATTGCCAGCCATGGTAAGGGCATTGAATGCAATCTTTAACAATTTTTCCGCCTGCTAAAGAGCCCCCTCGATGAACACAAACATCATTTAAACAATGCACATTACCTTTGGTGTCTCTAAACAGTACAAAATTTTGTCCCAGCATTTTTTTCTTAACTGGTGATTCAGTGATGTTTTGGCTCTGATCTGCCACGTACCAGAAATTGATATACATTAGTCCTGCTTTCGTTGCTCTTGATTGAGCCTTTGTTTTTCTCCCTCAGGCGTAATAATAGCGATAAGAATCCCTATTGAGATTGCTCCAAAGATCATTAATAATTCAGATAAGTATTCTTTTGGATAGACCCAAAATTCAACCAAGAGCCCCCATCGACCTATAATTTCATAGGAAGTATAAGCAATAATAGCAGTGGGTATTGCGTATCTAATTGCTCGAGTTACATTCCAAAATTTACTTAACCTGAACATCAAGAAAAGAGCCCAAACGGTGTTCAGAAAGAAAAATATGTACGTTAAGAGATGCTGATCTCCCACAAAAGCATCTTCATAGAGCAGCAACAAAACAATATAAAAGAACCAGATGACATAAACCGTCTCCATCGCTGTAATGGCTGCATAATTTCTTTTATAACCCGCTGTTGGTCTGCCTGTCGATAATTTTAGATTTCTTTGAAACCATCGAAAGAAGTTACATTTCGTTTCTCGATTGAAGAAAAAGTATAGGAGACTAACCATTAATACACCAATGGACGATTGCATAACTAAATATTCAGGGTATGGGTTTAGTCTTCCGTCAGGGAGGGTTTGTTCAATGTTGAGGTATTCAGCATAAAAAACAAAGGAAAATTCAATCCAGCCAGTCCATAAGCAAAAACCAGCAAAATAGCCTAACCATGTTGCGGGGACTTCATTGTCATTTTTCATTCCAATAAAAAGTAGAACAGCCCCAATAAGCCCTAGGATAAAAGCAGCTTGATATTGATAAGCTGATCCAAAAAATTGCTCGACCAATACCATTAAGGTATGCCCTAAACCTTGGGTAATAAAAACCACAATAAATGCGAGCAAACCGACCAGAGGTGGTTTATAGAATACTCTTCTTAGCGATACCATCACTAAACTATAACACTCCCTGGGTCATAATGAAAAAGCCCCAATTCCTCTTCATTTTTGTGATCTTCTTTTGAATATTTATCCGGATCACTGCCCGTAAATCTTTGTCCAGCTTTTTTTGAGTGTTCAGTTACGAAATGGGCTCGCTCTACTCTTGAGGACTCGTATCTAGAAATTATTTCTTTGGTACTGGAAGCCATTTCAATAATTCTTCCAAGAACCACACCATCTTCTATTGCAAGGCTAGCACCTTGACCCATAAAAGGCTCAATAGGGTGAGCGGCATCACCTAAAAGTGTTATTTTATCTGCCGACCATCTAGATACCGGTTCTCTTGAGAAAATACCCCATTTAAAGAGCTCTGCTGGAGGTGTTGCAGAGATAATATTTTTAACTTGTTGGTTATAATCTGAGAAAATATCGAGAACAATATCGACTTCAGATGGAATAGACCAGCCTTCTTCTGCCCATTGGTCGGTTGCAAGAAAGGCCACATAATTATACAACTCATTATTGCGAACCAGATATCTTGCAAATACCCTTCCAGGGGCTATAAAAGCTGATGATCCACATTCATCAAAATCAGTCTCGCTTAGATCTTTGGTTGGGACCAGTCCACGCCAAGCCACATAACCAGCAAATTTTGGGTCATCGTCACCAATTATTATTTTTCTAACCGTTGATCGATTACCGTCTGCCCCAATCACAAAATCAAATTCATACTTCTGACCGTTACTGAAAATTAACTCCACAGTATCAGCCTTTTCTTTAAGGTCAGTGAGTTGATGGTCCACATATATTGAATCAGCATGATTTAACTTAAACTTATCAATTAATACATTATGAACATCGGCTCTGTGGGCTTGGAACTGATAGGCACCGTATTTTTCTAGCATTTTTTCACCACGCTCAAGTGGCACAATCATGTCTCCTGTTTTGAAATGTCTTACACCTTGTAATGTATGAGCCATGCCCACTTTTTTCATTTCTTGATCTAAGCCAAGATGAATTAATCCTTTGGTTGCATTTGGTGTAATGGTTATTCCAGCTCCCACTTCACTCAGTTCAGGGGCTTGCTCAAAAACACTGACTTGAATACCTTTTTGAGCTAAGGTCACAGCAGCAGTCATGCCGCCAATGCCAGCACCTATAATTGCTATTCTTTTTTCTTTCAAATTGAGCACCTTAGGACTATTTATTTGAATGATATTACTATTTCGAATCTGCTATTTCCATCGTTACAAAAAGTTACACTGATATTAGCTGTTAAATAGTGTGTTTATTTTTGTTTTTCATCTCTTATAAGTCATAATGGCTGCAAATTTGAGTTTTATTGGGGAGCAGATGACTCAGTTAATGTATATTTTTCCTGGCCAGGGGTCACAGTATAAAGGTATTGGTAAAGATTTATATGAAAGCTGTGAGTCTGCAAGAAATATTTATCACCAAGCCAGTGAACTCTTAGGCTACGATCTAGTCGAATTGTCTTTCAGTGATCAGAAAGAGCAAATTAGCCTTACACGTTACACGCAACCAGTGCTTTTTACTCATCAAATAGCTTGCTTGAAGGTTTTTAATGAGTTGACTGATAATCAATACACACCTGGCTTACTAGCTGGGCACAGTTTGGGGGAATACACTGCATTAGTAGCAGCAGGAAGCATTAGCTTCGAAGATGGACTTGAGCTTGTCAATAAAAGGGGTGAATTGATGGGTGATTTTGGGTCAGGATCAATGCTTGCTTTACCTTTTAATCAAGTTGAAAGTGCTGCACTTGCTGAAGACTTCGGGTGTCAGGTGGCTACCATCAATTTACAACAACAAACAGTAGTCGGTGGAACGGAGTCCAATATTGATCAATTACAAGAACATATCTTGACACTTCATCCTAAAAAAAGAACAGTTAAACTTGATACAGAAGGTGCATTCCATACTGATTTAATGAAAGACGCAGCAGATGAATTTAAAACAATGCTTGATAGGACTCATTTTGGATCATTGAATGCGCCCGTATTATCAAATTATTCAGCTGATATTCATCAACAAGACGGCAGCTCCACTGCAGATCTTCTCTATCAACAGTTATACAAACCAGTTAATTGGTTAGGGTGTATGCAGGCCTCATTGATTTATCAAATTGATACTATTATTGAATTTGGTGGGGGGATTGGCAAAGGTGATAAGCCAGAGGAGAAGAGGCCAAATTTAGAAGCAATGACCAAGAGAAATTTCAGAAGTTTTGAACATCAGATAAGTTATTACTCGTCAATCAATACATCCACTTTGAATGCAACAGCGAACTCTCTACTTAATTTATGAATAAGATTAAAACACTCTTTTTTTTAATATCACTTGGGGCGACGCTACCAGCATTTTCTGAAATTACTATTGATGGTGTCTTGGATGAAAAAGAATGGCAAGAAGCTCAGCAGTTGAATGATTTCTTCATTACGGTGCCCTTCAGCCTAGAGCCAGCCCCATTGGATACCCAAGTGTTGATCTATTCAGATGAAAAGGGTCTATATTTTGCCTTTATAAATGCTCAAGAATATGACACTAGAGACAGAAGACTGCACCGAAGAGATGACCTAATGAATACTTTTGACCGTAATGTGGTTGTGGTCGACTTTGATAATAAGGCAAATACAGGCTATATGTTAGGCATTTCACTCGGTGATTCTTTGATCGACTTCACCATTAGCAATGAGAATAATCTTGATGGAGATTGGGACGGGGAGTGGTTTGCTAAAACATCTGAATCAGAAGAAGTTTGGTTCTCAGAATTTTTTATCCCCTGGACCATGGCTCCAATGAATCAACAAGAGGGAGATAAAAGAACTATTGGTGTCAGCGTTAGTCGTGCGGCGAGGTATCTGGGTAATTATTTTGCTTTCCCAAAAGTTAGCCCTCAACGAGAAAAATTCTTATCCAAGCTTTATCAAATTCAAGTTGTTAAATCTAACCCTAGCCAACTTGATTTTTTTCCCTACACAGTTGCAAATAATGATTTTATTGAGGATGACTCTTCATTTGATGCCGGCGCTGAAGTGTTTTATAACAATGGTAAAGGTGGAGAAATTACTGCAACTATAAACCCTGATTTTGGTCAAGTTGAGAGTGACAATGTGGTCATCAATTTTTCACCTAGAGAAACATTTTATTCAGATAAAAGACCATTTTTTACTCAAGGTCAATCCCTATTTGACGTCAGTTTGGATTGGTATCCTGGGTTTGAAATGTATTCTATTTTTCATACCAGACGGATTGGTGATAACCCAGACTATGACTGCACTAATTATTCAGCTAGTGAAGGCGGCAGCGATGAATTAGAAGCAGAATGTGAGGCCAATCAACAGAGCGTCAATGACATTGATACCGCCATTAAATACACAAAGCTTGGAGAGACCACAGACATTGGTGTCTTTGCAGCCTTTGAGAAAGATGAGGATTTTAGCCAGGGCAATGATTTTTTTGCATTCAGAGCATTACATCGCGAAGGTGACCAGAAAATTGGTTACATGGTTACCCATACCGAGAAAGACACGCTTGATAGACAGGCAACCGTTAATGCTTTTGATTATCAATATCTTCCCGACAATGGCTTAAAGGTTGAGCATCTGACTATGCTGTCTAATATTAACCAAGAGGGTAGTGGTTATGGGTCTAGAACGGCTGTCTCTTATAGGTCATCAAAAGAGATTCGTTATGCAGCTGAAGTTTATTATTTTGATGAGGATCTCAATATCAATGACATGGGGTACCTATGGAGAAATGATGTATTATCCTATGGAGTTTCTTTAAACTACGCCAGAACTGATTTTCCAGAAGATTCTAAAATCAACAATCGAACCTATAACTTTGATTATTGGGACCAAAATAATTCAGACCATGACAACTTAAATGAATTCTACACCCTCTTTTTCATGCAGAGTTTTAAAAGCACTGCATCGCTTATGATAAATGTTTTTTTGAATGCAGAAGGTAAAGATGATGAGATTACTCGAGGGAGTTTAATTGCACCGTTTATAAAGAACGGATTAGGATCCAATTTTGAAGTTAATTACAGAAGCCCTACCTATGGAGCTTGGAATTATAATTTAGGATTACAATCTGAAAAGGCTGATTTCTATGCTTTTAAAAATCATCATAAAAAAATATCCGGTGGGATTACTTACACTCCTAAGGACAATCTTAGATTCTGGATAAGAGCTCAACATCACACCAGCACTAATTGGTTGAACCGCTTAGATGACAACCATTACGGAACCTATGCTCAAACTCGAACCAGTCTTAATGTTGGAACACGTTGGTACCCAAGCCAAAAACAAGAGTTGCAGATCAAACTGGAAGCCGTGTCTTTTAGAAATCAGGAAGGACAAGGTTGGTATGCAGATGGTCAAGGGTTTTTGGTTAGTAGTAATGAAACTGAGGACAGTATTAATCTTGGAAAACTAGGTTTTCAGATTCGTTATAAATATGAAATAGCCCCGTTGTCAAATTTCTATCTAGTTTATACTCGTGGAGGTGGTCATTACTTTGATGACGAGTTCGGAACTTCTAAAATCTTTAGAACCACTTGGCAAGAACCTGAAGGCAACACTTTCGCTGCAAAAATCAGATATCGATTTTGAGAAGAATCAATCTTTCTGTTCTAGTTCAATTAAGGTGCCCAGAAAATCTTTGGGATGCATAAAAATAACAAGTTTATTGTGTGCACCAATAGTGGGTTCTTTTGCGCCAACAATGGTCGCTCCTGATGCAATCATCTGGTCTCTGGCTTGGAAGATATCATCAACCTCAAAGCACACATGATGCATACCACCCTTTGGGTGTTTTTTAATAAACCCTCTTATGGGTGATTCATCACCTAAAGGCTCTATCAGTTCTATCTTGGTATTGGGGAGTTCAACAAAGACAGTAGTGACCCCATGATTAGGCATTGGTACTGGTGCTGAGACTGTAGCACCCAGTGTTTCTTTATACACCTGGCTGGCATTCTCTAGATTCGGTACTGCGATGGCAATGTGATTTAATCGTCCTATCATTTTATTTTTTCTTTAATCTTTTTTATAACATCAGACAAGAAACTAGTTTCTTGAATTTCTTGCCACTGTGTTTTTTTTATTTGGCTAAGTTTATCAATTAAAGTCTCATCTGACTCTATAGCAGCAAGTATAAGATTTTTTTTCTTATTTTTTAACCAAATCTCATTTTGTTTTTGTCTATTTTCTTTGAGTTGTCCGGTATTTATTAGATGATTTTTTAGTTCAAGAATTTGATGCCAAACCTCATTAATTCCTTCTTTTTGCAGGGCAGAGCAAGAAAGAATAGGAATAGTCCATTCTTTAATTCTAGGTTTTAGGAGTTTGAGAGCATTTCTGTAATCAAGCACAGTGCTTTTAGAAGTTGCTAAAAGATTGCCGTCAGATTTATTGACCACAAGGATATCCGCCAACTCAGTGATTCCTCGTTTTATACCTTGTAATTCATCACCACCGCCAGGACTTAGTAGGACTAAAAAGATATCAGTCATCTCAAAAACTTCAGTTTCAGCTTGCCCGACACCAACGGTTTCAATCAAGATTACAGAATATCCAGCGGCTTCAAGGATACTTATTGATTCTCTGGTAGAACGGTTAACACCACCTAAGTTACCTCCTGAAGGAGAGGGCCTAATAAAAGTGTTTTCACTTCGAGATAAGGACTCCATTCTAGTTTTATCTCCTAGTATAGATCCTCCACTAATACTTGAGCTTGGGTCTATTGCCAAAATAGCTAAACGTTCACCAGTGTCCAAAACTGGGTGGCCTATGGCTTCGATAAATGTTGATTTGCCAACCCCTGGTGGTCCTGATATGCCTATTCTAATACTGTCGTTTGTTGAAGTTTTAAGTTTGTTCAAGAGTTGTTCAGCTAGGGCTTGATCTTCTTCTTTTGTTGATTCAACTAAGGTGATTCCATTCGCAATGGCTTTTCTATCTCCTGATCTGATCGACTGAGCTAATAATTCAATATCTGATGTCTTCAAATTAATCCTCAAATTCCAGAATTTTTTGGTCTACTGCTAGGTTAGCGCCTTCTGTTGTTAATATCGATTTAATTTTAACGTCTTTGCTTGCCCTTAGGCTATTTTCCATTTTCATTGCTTCAACAACTGCTAGTTCTTCCCCGGTTTTAATAGTTTGTCCCTCTTCTACACAAATTTTCATCAATAGACCAGGCATGGGTGAGAGCAGATATTTAGAAAGATCAAGCGGAATTTTTTCTGGCATTAAACGATTTAATTCTGCAGTTCTTTGTCTAGAAACTAATGCACTAAAGACTCTACCCCTATGAGTAAGTTGATATCCTGGGTATTGATTTTCAATTTGAAAGCAGAACTCTTCATCATCAATCTTTATTTGGACTCTAGGATCATTATGTTGTTTGCTGATAAGAATGTTGTATTCATTTGTTGGCGATACAGCTTTCATTAGCGTGTCTTTATCTTCAGTTCTCACAGGTATTTGTTGCTCATTAATCTTTACAGTCCATTGATTTTTAATCATACGGTTTGTTTTTATCCGTTTAAGTTGATCGGTATGATAACAGGCCAGCACACAGGCGATTATTTGTGTTTCATGTTCAGTTCCAGATTCTCCCTTAAAGCCATCTTGGTATTCATCAGCAATAAAATTAGTTGTTGTATAACCCGATTGAAACGTTGTATTTTGCATAATTGAACTCAAAAAATTCAGATTATGAGACACCCCTGTAATAACGTATTGATCAATGGCCCTCAGCATATACTGAATTGCCTCATCACGTGTATTACCGTAGGTGATTAGTTTTGCAATCATAGGATCATAAAACATTGACACTTCGCTACCCTCTCTGATTCCAGTATCAATCCTTACATTCTTTGAAGATGTGGGAGTACGATATTTTGTTAGACGTCCAATCGAGGGCATAAATTCTCTATAGGGGTCCTCAGCATATATCCTTGATTCAAGTGCCCAACCCGAGGTAGTAATTTTGTTTTGTTGAAGATTTAATGATTCACCTGCAGCAATGGTTATCATTTTTTCGACCAGGTCAATTCCAGTAACCATTTCTGTAACAGGGTGCTCAACTTGAAGTCTGGTGTTCATTTCCAGAAAATAGAATTGTTGTTCTTTATCAACGATAAATTCAACTGTACCAGCTGATTCATAGTTGACAGCTTTCGCAAGACTCACAGCTTGTTCGCCCATTTTTATTCTAGTTTTATCACTGATGAAAGGAGAGGGGGCTTCCTCAACAACTTTTTGATGCCGTCTTTGAATAGAGCACTCTCTTTCCCCAAGGTAAACAGTATTACCTTGTTGGTCTGCCAAAATTTGTATTTCAATATGGTGTGGCTCAGTAATGAATTTCTCAGCAAATATTCGATCATCACCAAAACTTGATAAACTTTCATTTTTCGCATGTTCAAAACCATCAAGACATTCTTGGTCATTATTAACAACTCTCATGCCTTTGCCACCTCCACCAGCACTGGCTTTCAGCATCACTGGGTAACCAATATCATTTGCCACCTTTACCGCCTCTTCACTATCTTTTATTACTTTGGTAAATCCAGGGATAACATTGACCCCAGCTTTCTCAGCGATCTTCTTTGATGCGATCTTATCGCCCATGCTGACAATGGCCTGGCTTTTGGGTCCTATGAAGACGATATTATTTTTTTCTAAGGCCGTTAAAAAATCATCATTCTCAGATAAGAAACCATAACCTGGGTGTACAGCTTCAGCACCACATTTGATGCATGCCTTTATGATTTTATCTATAACAAGATAACTTTCCGAAGAAGCTGATCCACCAATACAAAATGATTCATCAGCCAAATCAACATGCATTGCATTTGCATCTGCATCAGAATAAACCGCAACTGTATTAATACCCATATCCTTACAGGTTTTAATTACCCGACAGGCAATTTCACCGCGATTGGCAATGAGTATTTTTTTAAACATATTCTATAAAGGAATATTGTCGTGTTTACGCCATGGGTTGGTTTGTTGTTTATCCTTTAGCATGTCAAATGAACGGCATAATTTCTCTCTAGATCGATGGGGTAATATCACATCGTCTATAAAACCACGACTAGCTGCAATAAATGGATTAGCAAATTTTTCCCTATATTCTTCGGTTCTTTTTTGAATCTTTTGTTCATCACCAATGTCTTTTCTAAAGATAATCTCGACTGCACCTTTTGGTCCCATCACAGCAATCTCTGCAGACGGCCAGGCAAAATTCACATCACCTCTGATGTGTTTTGAACTCATTACATCATAAGCTCCACCATAAGCTTTTCTGGTGATTAATGTCACTTTTGGGACGGTGGCTTCAGCGTATGCAAACAGTAGTTTAGAGCCATGTTTTATGATACCACCATGTTCCTGAGAGGTTCCTGGCATGAATCCTGGGACGTCAACTAGAGTGAGTAGGGGGACATTAAATGCATCACAGAAGCGGACAAATCTAGCTGCTTTTATTGATGAGTTTATATCAAGACATCCAGCTAACACCATCGGCTGATTACCTACAACACCAACTGTAGTACCGTTCAATCTAATAAAACCAGTAATGATGTTTTGTGCATAATTAGGTTGTATTTCAAAAAATTCTCCCTCATCAGCGAGCTTATGAATCACTTCTTTCATATCATAGGGTTTTGCAGGATCTTCTGGTACTAAGGTATCAAGGGATGTTTCTTCCCTATCCACTGGATCTTGATTCTCAATTACAGGTGGTTTTTCTCGATTACTTTGAGGTAAAAAACTCATGAATTCACGGGTCATTAATAATGCTTCTGTATCATTTTCAAAAGTAAGATCGGCTACACCAGATTTTTTACTATGTATAGAAGCTCCACCAAGTTCTTCTGCCGAAACTTCTTCATGAGTTACAGTTTTTACGACATCAGGGCCTGTGACAAACATGTAAGAACTGTCTTCAACCATAAAAATAAAATCTGTCATAGCTGGTGAATATACTGCACCACCTGCACATGGACCCATGACCAAGGAGATTTGTGGCACTACTCCTGAAGCTAGAACGTTACGCTTAAACACCTCTGCATAACCACCCAAAGAAACAACACCTTCTTGGATCCTAGCACCACCAGAATCATTCAACCCAATTAAAGGCGCGCCGTTTTGTATTGCATGGTCCATGACTTTGCATATTTTTTCAGCATGAGTTTCAGATAGTGAGCCACCAAACACAGTAAAATCTTGACTAAATACATAAACCAAACGCCCGTTTATTTTTCCGTAACCGGTGACCACCCCATCGCCAGGAATTTTTTGTTCTTCCATGCCAAAATCAACTGCTCGGTGTTCAACTAAGGTGTCTAATTCTTCAAATGTACCTTCATCAATCAAGATATCAATTCTCTCTCTAGCAGTCAGTTTACCTTTGGCATGCTGTTTCTGAATTCGCTCTTTGCCACCACCCAAACGGGCAGCTTCTTTTCTTTTTTCTAATTCTTTTATATTTTCTTTAATAATATTACTCGATTAAATCTAGGACTTTAAGAGCAGCTTTAGCAATATTTGTCCCCGGTCCAAAAACTGCTCCTACACCTATAGATTCAAGTTCTGGTATGTCCTGCTTAGGAATAATTCCTCCGCAAACAATCAGTATATTTTCTGCATTCTGTTCCTTAAGTGCCTCTATTAACATTGGCACTAAAGTTTTATGAGCAGCAGCTTGTGTTGACACACCAAGAATATGCACATCATTCTCAATTGCTTGTTTAGCAGCTTCTTCAGGCGTTTGAAATAATGGGCCAATATCTACATCAAAGCCCATATCAGCAAATGCAGTTGCAATAACTTTTGCTCCACGATCATGCCCATCTTGACCTAATTTAACCACCAGGATTCTTGGTCTTCGACCGTTGGCAGAAGAAAAGTTAGCAATTTTTTCCTCAATCTTCATAAATTCATCGTCCCCTTCATATTCATTACGATACACACCGCTTATTGATTGGGCTACCGCTTGATGCCTGCCAAACACATTTTCCATGGCTTGAGAAATTTCTCCTACTGTGGCTCTGGCTTTTGCAGCTTGAATGGCTACCTCTAAAAGGTTGCCGCCATTTTGTGCAGTTGACTCTATGTTTTCAAGAGTCTGTTGGCACATATCTTCATCACGTGATTCTTTAATTATTTTTAATTTATTGAGTTGTTGTTCTCTGACATCTTGGTTATCAATGGATAAGATGTCGACAATTTGCTCATTAGAAGAAAAGTAGTTATTTACTCCAACAATAACTTCTTCTTTTTTCTCAATCCTTGCTTGTCTAATTGCAGCAGACTCTTCGATTCTGAGTTTTGGAACACCAGCTTGGACTGCTTTTGTCATTCCCCCAAGTTCCTCAACTTCATCGATAAGTTTTCGTGATTCTTTAATAATTGATGCCGTCAATGATTCAACATAATATGACCCTGCAAGTGGATCGACAACTTTTGTTAACCCAGTTTCCTCCCTTAGTACCAGCTGAGTGTTTCTTGCAATTTCTGCTGAGAAGGGGGTTGGCAAGGCCAGCGCTTCATCAAATGAGTTCGTATGTAAAGATTGAGTTCCCCCAAGGACTGCAGCCATAGCTTCGATGGTGGTGCGAACAATATTATTGTATGGATCCTGGCTAGTTAAGCTTACTCCAGAAGTTTGACAGTGGGTTCTTAACATCAAGGATTTTGGGTTTTTTGGTTTGAATTCTTGCTCCATTAATTCAGACCACAGGACTCTTGCCGCTCTGAGCTTTGCAATTTCCATAAAGAAATTCATCCCAATACCAAAAAAGAATGACAACCGAGGAGCAAATGAATCGACATCAAGATCTTGGTTTTTAGCAGCTCTTACATATTCAAGCCCATCAGCAATGGTGTAGGCTAATTCTTGGGTACAAGTAGCACCCGCTTCAAGCATGTGATATCCAGAAATGGAAACAGAATTAAATAAAGGAAGTTGTTTAGAGCAATAGACAATAATATCTGCCACAATCCTCATTGAATCCTCAGGTGGGTAAATATAGGTATTCCTTACCATAAATTCTTTTAATATATCGTTTTGCAAAGTTCCTTTAAGCACTTCTTTTGCCACACCTTGTTCTTCTGCTGCAACAATGAACATTGCCATTATAGGTATTACTGCCCCATTCATGGTCATCGAGACTGACATTTTGTCTAACGGTATTTGATCAAATAAAATCTTCATATCTTCGACACTGTCTATGGCAACACCTGCTTTCCCGACATCGCCTGGAACCCTTGGATGATCTGAGTCGTACCCCCTGTGTGTCGCTAAATCAAACGCTACCGATAGCCCTGTTTGACCTGCAGACAAATTATCTCGGTAAAACTTATTTGATTCTGCTGCCGTAGAAAATCCAGAGTACTGCCTAACAGTCCAAGGTCTTTTGCTGTACATTGTGGCTCTTGGACCTCTCAAGAATGGTGGGAACCCAGGGAGGTTGTTTAAATGTTCCAGCTCCATAAGGTCATCCGCCGTATACAGCGGTTTCACTTCTATGCCCTCTAGAGTGTTCCAGTTAAGCGATTCAGTGCTGTCACCCTTGAGTTCTTTAGTGGCTTTTTCTTGCCATTTTTTATCTATTTTTCCCATAATAAAAATAGTCAGTCTTAGATTTTAATCTTAGGATCCTATTCTATAGCTCCATATTTGGCAATCATAGAAAATAAAAGAAAAAATTATTAAAGATTTTAATTTAAGTTCTTGTTTTGAAATAAAAATACTTCATCCTATAATAGTTATTCACTCAATATTTGGGACAATAGAAATCATGAAATTAGGAATGGGATTAGGGTACTCTCCAGCCAAGCTTGAAATACCAATGGATGATATTTTAGCTGCTGAGGAATTTGGCTTTGAATCAGTTTGGGCTGCGGAATCATATGGCTCAGATGCGGTTTCTGTTGCCGCTTATGTTTTGGCTTCCACATCAACAATAAAAGTTGGTACAGCAATTATGCAAATGCAAGCCAGAACACCGACTATGACAGCAATGACAGCTATGTCATTAAATGCTCTTTCAGATAACCGATTTCTTTTAGGGCTTGGCCCATCTGGACCCCAAGTTGTTGAAGGGTGGTATGGGCAAGCTTATGGAAGGCCTCTAACTAGAACAAAAGAATATATTTCTATTGTTAGAAAGATTATTGAAAGAAAGGAGCGCTTAGTTCATGAAGGACACCATTATCAGATCCCTTATACTGGAGAAGGCTCATCAGGATTAGGTAAACCGCTAAAAAGTATTTTACATAGCACTGACGATCTAAAAATTTATACCGCCTCTATTACCCCTGCAGGATTGAGATGTGCAGGAGAAGTGGCCGATGGTGTTTTTCCGATTTGGATGAACCCAGAAAAGTTTGATCTTATTGGTCAACATGTAGAGGCAGGCTTCCAGAAGGCTGCAGAAGATAAAAGTTATAATGGCTTTGATGTTGCTCCATTTGTTCCTGTGGCTATGGGTGACGTTGATTTTTGTACCATGGCGATGAAACCAATGTTTGCACTATATATTGGAGGCATGGGGGCAAAATCAAAAAATTTTTATAATGACTATGCTAAAAGACTAGGTTACGAGGAAGCCGCAGAAACCATCCAAGATCTTTATCTATCTGGAAAAAAAGAAGAAGCCACAATGGCAGTGCCTAATGAGCTAGTTGATGAATGTGCACTCATTGGCCCTCCAGAAAGAATTAAGGAAAGATTGCAGTCATGGAAGGCTCTTGATAAAACTGGGAAGATTGGTACCTTGGTTCTAGGAAACGCTAATAAGAAATCCATGGAAGTCATAGCTAATGAAGTGTTATAGGCGGTTATTAAAATGAACTATATCAGCTATTTTAGGTTTCTTATTTTGGCACCCATAGCAATGGTTTTTGTAGCTGTGGCGCTTGATTTTTCTTATGCCTTTCCAGAATCCGTTAATGGATATTATGGACAATTGGCAGCGGATGGTTTTAGCAACCTCTATAATGCCTATCTCCTCTTGGCTGTGATGGCATTTATTGCTGATTTAATGATGCTGTTTTTCATCAGTCATTCCAGAGAAATCTGGATACTTCTTATTTCTGCCTTTTATATTGTTGCTTCTCTGATGCCTGAGTTAACTATCATGTCGCCTTTTTCAATTGTGTTGGTTCAAATTGCTTCGTTAATGGCAGGGCTTAAAATTTCTTTGGCTTACTTATCACCAGCAATAAGAGACTTATTCTGAATTCTTAAATAGAAAAAGGGGTTATGATTTCTGGAAGTAAAATTGTCTCCAAAACTTTAATCCTAAGACAAGAGAGAGTATCCAGATAATAAATTCAATCCAGTTTGGATTGCTGTTGTAACCAAAAAACCCTTTTAAAAAAACACCAATTCTTCCCTTATCATGTAAAAGATGTGTGAATTTACCTTTGCCATTTAAGTCATAAGAGTAAAACGCTGGGTTATCTGCTTCATTGAGTTCAGTTTTAGGCTGTAAAACGTCCCAAACTCGAGTGATTTGACTTTTATTTTCAAGGCTAACCCAATTCAAATGGTTACCTTTAACAAGAAATTCTTCAGCTTCATGGCTACCATAAGCAATCATTCCTGAAGCAAATAACACGAGTAAAAATGTCGTGGCTCGGAAAAATGATCGAAGATTAATCCTTCGTCCTTGTATCACAATTAAGTAGCCAATCACAACAGCTATAAGCATTCCCATTCCAAAACCAAGGTAGGAGAAGGTACCGAGCATTGAGAAACTACCCATTAGAAATATCACTGTTTCAAAGCCTTCTCTTAAAATTGCAAAAAACACAACTAAAAACACACCCCAACCTGATGTTGCCATAGCCTGTTTAGTCTGGCCTTCTAAAGTATCTCTATCACTGGCATGCTTAGATAGCCAAAAAATAACATACCAAAGCAGACCCGCAGTAATGAACATAAAGACAGCTTCAAAAAGAGCAGTGTATGATGCATTACCAACTGACTGTTTTATATTATTTAGAATCACTGCAACTATGACACTAGCAATTAATGCAGCGATGACACCTAACCAGAGTTGTTTAATTTCTTTTATTAGATTATTTTTTTCTAGAAGAGTGAAAATTATTCCAACAATCAGACATGCTTCTAGGCTTTCTCGAAAAACAATAATAAATTCATTCATAGTTAACTATTCCTGGTAATCAAAAAAAGGAGAGCAAGAGAAACTCTTGGTTGAAGGTTAAGGATTGTTAATCTTGCTTTCCTAATTTATGTAAATGATAATCATTTCCATTTAGGAATGATACCTATCTTTACATTCAGATCAAATTTCTTTTTAGTTGGTTTGAGTGTTTTTTTGAGGATTTAGCAATGGGTATCATTGTATTCTTAATGATAGGTATCTTTCATTCCATGGTGATTAAGGTTGAGTGTTACTATGGAACAAGAACTAATAAGCTGGGTGGGCACTATTCATAAATAATTCCATCCCATCAATAGTTTCATAATCACTATTTAATAATTCATTATAAAGTGTGTCTCTTAGTACTGGGAATCTTTGTGCTTTTTTAATAAATTCTTCCATTTTCTCTGGTGCAAATTCCTGTCCATGAATACTGCCTGCAGCTTTTGAAATAGATTCATTCATTAATGTTCCGCCCATATCATTAACGCCAGCGTTAAGGCAACTCTCAGCTCCTTTAGGACCTAATTTAACCCAACTAACCTGTATGTTTTGAATGTATGGATGAAGAGCCAATCTTGAAACTGCATGCATTAAGAGGACTTCTCTAAACGTTGGGCCTGGTCGGGCATCTCCTCTTTTATACATCGGTGCTTCCATACTAACGAAAGGTAGAGGTATAAATTCTGTTATGCCTTGAGTTTCTTTTTGAAGTTCTCTTAGCTTGACTAAATGCGTGGACCAATCTTTCACCAATTCTTGATGACCAAACATAATGGTTGAGGTGGTATTAATACCCACTCGATGAGCAGTTCTAATAACATCCAACCATTCTTCTGTTTTGAGTTTGTCTGGACAAATATGTTGCCTTACTCGATCATCAAGTATTTCAGCAGCAGTCCCTGGCATTGTTTTTAATCCTGAGTCTTTTAAGAGTAGAAGGAAATTTTCTACGGACATATCCATGGTTGAAGCACCATGCTGTATTTCAAGTGGTGAGAATGCATGTATATGTATTCCAGGTACTTTCTTCATGATCGCATTACAGATATTGATGTATGTTTTTCCATCAAAATGTGGGTGTATTCCACCCTGAAGGCATACTTCAGTAGCCCCTCTATTCCATGCTTCAAGAGCACGGTTAGCAATTTCATCAAACGATAATAGATAAGGTTTACCTCTTAGATTTTCCTTAGTTTTACCCTTTGAAAAAGCACAAAAATGACATGTGTATTTACATATGTTGGTGTAGTTAATATTTCTGGTAACCACATAGCTAACTTTATCTCCATTAATCGATCTCCTTAATTCATCTGCTTTGTTCAATACAAAATGAAAATCATCCCCTCTGCTTTGGAATAGTGTTGTAATTTCATCATGATTAAGGTCCGTTTTTGAAAAGGCTTTTTCAATAATTTTATGAATATTTTTATTATTGGTATTATCCGCGTTGCTCCAGATTTTATGATTTCCAGATGAAGGAATATTTTTAGACTCTCCACATCGCCAATCATTATCTCTTCCATATCCTTGTGTGTTAGATTGCTCATAAACATAGGGCTGTAATTGATTATCAAACCAATTTCCATTGAGATATTCCGGATAGACAGCCAATCTTTCTTTTAGCTCAAAGCCTTTATTATTAGTGGCTAGCTTCAGTAATTCTAAATCAGGCCATGGTGATTCTGGATTAACATGATCTTGAGTAACTGGCGACACACCTCCCCAATCATTAATGCCAGAATCTATGATTTCAGAAAGTGACCCCATGTTTAGATTTGGTGGGCACTGGAGGTTCATTGAAGTTCCAAATATGAGTCTTGCCATTGACAAGGTCCACAGTAAATCCTCTGTTGTGGGTGCTGGTGTATTTTTCATCTTAGTGTCTGGCTTAGGGATAAAATTTTGCACAATGATTTCTTGAATATGTCCATACAAGTTATGGAGTTTCTTTATTTCTAGGAGGCTTTCTAATCTTTCAGTCCTGGTCTCTCCAATGCCAATTAATATTCCTGTGGTTACGGGTATATTGGCTTTGCCCAAATTTTCGATTGTACTTAGTCTTAACTCAGGGTTCTTATCAGGGGAGCCAAAATGAGGACCGCCTTTCTCACAAAGCCTTGTTGATGAGGATTCAAGCATAATTCCCATGGAAACAGAAACCTCTCTTAACCGTTTTATTTCCTCAATATTCATGGTTCCTGGGTTAAGGTGTGGGAGCAGACCTGTTTCTTCAATAACAAGTTTGGACATGTCATAGAGATAGTCAATGGTGCTTTGGTAGCCTAAGTATTTAAGGTCATCTTGTGCTGCTCGATATCTAAGTTCAGGTTTTTCACCTAGAGTGAATAAAGCCTCTTTGCATTGATGAAGTTCTCCTTTTTTAGCAATATCTAGCACTTCATTTGATCTTAAGTAAGGGTGTGCAAGTTTTCTTGGAACCTTTGCAAAGGTGCAGTAATGACAAACATCTCGACATAACATTGTCAGCGGTATAAACACTTTTTTAGAGAATGTAATCGGTGTGCCTTTTTGATCACGGAGAATCCTTGCCTTCTCCATCAATTCATTTAAGGGTGTTGATTCCCCAATTTTTTTAAAATAAGAAAGTGAGTCTTTATTCATAGATTATTTATAGCTTTTTAATACCGAGTTCACAATGACTATTTCTGAATCTTATGGAATTGGTTTAAAATAAGATGACTCTCACTATTTCTATCGATTAAATCATTCCAATCATCAATATTATCTAGGTCAAAACTCAACCCTTCTATTTGGAGTTCTTTTGTTTGAATTTCAAGGCTTTTAGCTTTCCTTACATGCTTCTCAAAACTGTTCTTACCAAATTGAAATCTCATTGAATAAGATAGATCAATAATTAATGCATTGGTACCTCCATCTTTTTTTGCTTCCACTATTGTTAAGCCTTTTGTGTGTTGATTGATAAGTTCTATCAAATCCTCTTTTAAAGCAAAGGGAAGATCAATGGAAACATATAGCATTCGTTTTACGCCTTGTTGATGGAGCCAATCAGCTGTTTGGTTTATATTTTCTTTTAGATCAATAGAAGCCTTGTCTTTACGATGGATAATTTTATTATTGTGGTAAGTTTTGACCCATTTTGATTCATTGGTCAACAACACGATTTTTTCTATTTCTGGAATATTAGTTAAATAGTTAATCATTTGATCAGCCATCATTTTAGTGAGTTCAATTCTTTTATTGTGATCCAAGATCTTTGATAACCGAGTCATAGTCTTTAAGAAACTATTAATAGGAATGACTGCCCACATAACTGATTTTATTTATGATATGTGATCAATAAAATGAATGACATCTTCTGCGACACGTTTTTTGTCATCATCATTGTTCATCATAATCTCTGAAAGTTTAACCTGTATTCCCATTGATTCTATCTGTCCTGCATAGTCTTGATCTGAAGTATCAATGACGATTCCATCTATATAGTCCTTATAATGTTGAGCTATTGTTAACACATTAGTTTCTAAGCCTAGTTCATTCATAATTTTAGTGGTTGGTCCTTTGACACTCTGTCCATTAATTATAGGTGAAACCGCGACTCTAGGACTTTTAGATTCTGCGATGGACTGACTTATCGTTTCAATAGATAGTATAGGATCTATGCTGAGATAAGGATTAGACGGACATATAACAATGCCCTTTAAGTCAGGGTCCATTAGTGTTTCAGTAACTTCAGCAGAAGGTTCTGGGTTTTTGCTTTTAAATGAAATATCTTTAATTTTAGGTTTGCTAGCTTGTTTTACAAAATATTCTTGGAATGACAGTAACCCTTCATTGGTATCAATGACAGTTTGGATCATGTGATCACTCATTGGTAGTACAGTTGCTTTTAAATGGAAGCGATTAGCGATGTCTTGTGTAATTGATGTTAAGCGTTCTCCGTTTCTTAATGCTTTTGAACGATGAAGGTGCAAGGCTAAATCTTTATCTCCAAGTTTAAACCAATTATCAGCACCAAGCTCGCCGAGTACATTATGAGTTTTCCATGTCTCATCTGCTCTTCCCCAGCCTGTTTCAGTATTATTTACTCCAGCCAAGGTGTATACCAATGTATCGACATCTGGAGCAATATAAAAGCCAAGATATAAGAAATCATCCCCGGTATTAGTAATGAAATATAATTCTTCTGGTTCACAGATTTGATGTAGGCCTAAACATAATTTAGCACCTCCAACACCTCCACTAAGAGCTATAATTTTTCCACTAGCCATGTTCAACGAAATAGATCTTCTTCTTTTGGTCTAATTAAATCATCGACGGTATCAGAATCTGATGGCATATCAATGCCTTTAACCAGAACAATTGGTTTTCCTTCATTACTTTCTCCCATAATTAGCGTGGCAGAAGAGGCTATTTGATCTGCCAAACCAATAACAGTTGTTTGAAGTTCACGACCAAATAAGTCAGTACCCTGTTGTCTCAAATCAACTATTGTTTTTACACCAGATGCTCCGATAGCATGCCCAATCGTACCTATTCTCCAAGCTCTGCCCATACTGTCAGTAATAATAACTCCTATTCTTTTACCGGTTTGAGTCTCTATGTATTCTTTAATCTTTTTAGCTGATTTGTTTGGGTTCTTGGGTAGTAATAAAACAGTTTCTTTGCCTGGTTTATGATCTATATTTGACTGATCAATACCAGCGTTAGCAAGTATGTGTCCTAGACGATGTTCAACAATGATTACACCTTGTTCAATTCTAATAATTTCTTTAGATTCTTGGATAATCAATTCAACTAATCGTGGGTCTTTATCTGTTTTTTCTGCTATTTTTATTGATTCACTAGAGGGAGTAATGCTTTCTAAGTCAACCAAACAGCCTTCAGCTTTGGAGATTATTTTCTGAGCTATAACAACTATGTCATTGTCTTCTAATTCAAGAGAATCTTTGTTCATAGATTTAAGAATAATTTCTGCAATATCATCATTCTCTTTAATTGAAGGCACATGATTTAGTGCTGACACTTCAAGTTTGCTGATAGCCAATTTAAAGCTCATGAAATTATTACGCGTCAGGCTAATGCGAGGTAATCTTGATACCCGACGATTTTAATTTATAGTTTTTATTGATCACAATAAGAACAGATGTTAGAGCTTCAGCAGCTGCTGAATTTTCTAGACCACCTGCATACCAACATTTGAGACCAAGACAACTCAGTAAAGACATAACTGTTTCAGCAGATCCTTTATTATTTCCAGTGACTAAAACTTCTGCTGAAATAGTATCCTCTGAGCTAACCAGGTGTGAGCCAATATTTTGAAGAGCTGCAACAACTTCAACCTTAGTGCCAAGAATTATTTGTGCTTCCATTGCTGCTGAGCCAATTGCTGGTAATTGAACTTTTGTAACCATTTTTTTCAGTGGCACAGTTGTATCAATCAAGATTTTGCCTTTAAGATCTTCCTTAACTAAATTAAGAGTATCAGCATGACTTGAATAGGGCACAGTTAAAACAGAAATATCAGATTCTCTTGCTGCTGCTTTCGAATCCAATCCTTGGATATTATTTACATTGAGTTCTGAGTTAACTTGTGTTGCTATTTTTTGAGCTTTTACAGGGTCTCTAGACCCAATTAATATTTCATATCCAGCTATAGCCCACTTTTTTGTTAAAGCTGAACCTAAGGCTCCAGTTCCACCTAAAATTCCAATTTTTCTAATTTCTTCAATCATGTTTTTTTTCCTCAGGAACAACTCTAACAGCTCCATCAGAGGCAGAAGTAGCCATCAATGCATAGGCTTGCAATGCTTGGCTGACAACCCTATTCCTAGCTCTGGGTTTCCATGCCTTAGAACCTCTACTCTTCATCAGCACCCTTCTTTGTTCAATTTCTTCAGGTAATAAATCAACATTTATAGTTCTTTTAGGTATGTCTATATTTATTATGTCGCCGTCTTCTACCAAAGCAATATTCCCTCCAGATGCAGCTTCAGGAGATATGTGACCAATAGATAAACCTGAAGTGGCTCCTGAGAATCTTCCATCAGTGATAAGAGCACATTTTTTCCCTAAGCCTTTTGATTTTAGATAACTGGTTGGGTAAAGCATTTCTTGCATACCAGGTCCTCCTTTAGGGCCCTCATAACGAATAAGCACAACATCACTAGGTTCTATGGCATTATTTAGAATGGCCTCAACTGCTTCATCTTGACTTTCAAATATTCTTGCAGTTCCACTAAAGATAAGATTACTTTCATGCACACCTGCAGTTTTTACTATGCATCCTTCTTCAGCAATATTGCCTTTAAGTACAGCTAATCCCCCATCAGTGCTGTATGCATTATCTGTATTTCTAATACACCCTGTTTCACGATTAAGATCCAATTTTTCATAGCGTTTATTTTGTGAAAAGGGTTCAATTGTTGGAATCATACCTGGTGCAGCCGAGTAGAACTTTTTAATTTTATCACTGGGATTACGATTAATATCCCATTGCTCAATGGCTTTTTCTAATGAACCAGAATGGACAGTTTTTGTTTCAGTATTTAGTAATTTTGATTTTTCTAGTTCACCTAAAATTGCCATTACGCCTCCAGCACGATGCACATCTTCTAGATGAAATTGACTGCTTGGAGCGACTTTACATAAATTGGGGACTCGTCTTGATAACCGATCGATGTCATTAATTGTAAAATTGATGTCTCCTTCTTTAGCCGCAGCCAAAATATGTAGGACAGTGTTGGTTGATCCACCCATGGCTATATCTAAGGTCATTGCATTTTCAAATGCTTCTTTATTAGCAATATTTCTTGGAAGCACTTGTTCATTGTCTTCTTCATAATATGCTTTGGTGATTTCAACAATAAGCTGCCCAGCTTTTAGAAATAAGTCTTTTCTATCAACATGTGTTGCTAAAACACTCCCATTACCTGGGAGTCCGAAGCCTAGGGCTTCAACAAGACAATTCATGGAATTAGCAGTAAACATTCCAGAGCATGAACCACAAGTTGGGCAAGCAGATCGTTCTACGTTCTCAAGATCTTCATCTGACATCGAGTCATCAGCAGCCAGACCCATAGCATCCACTAAATCTAATGTTGTTTCTTTACCTTTAACAAAACCCTTACCCGCTTCCATTGGTCCGCCTGAAACAAAGATTGTTGGAATGTTTAAACGCATTGTGGCCATTAACATTCCTGGGGTTATTTTGTCACAGTTTGAAAGACATACTAAGGCATCAGCACAATGCGCATTAACCATGTATTCAACTGCATCCGCTATGAGTTCTCTTGAAGGAAGACTATATAACATGCCTGAATGACCCATAGCAATGCCATCATCAACAGCTATAGTGCTAAATTCTTTTGCTACTCCCCCAGATTTGTCTATTTCTCGAGCCACCATTTGCCCCAGATCTTTGAGATGAATGTGACCAGGAACAAACTGAGTAAAAGAATTAGCTATAGCAATTATAGGTTTCCCAAAATCGTTATCTTTCATTCCCGTGGCACGCCATAATGCTCTGGCGCCGGTCATATTTCTCCCGTGTGTTGATGTTTTCGATCTATAATCAGGCATATTTGTAACTTTTTATTTATATTTATCCTATGGTTAATATTATCTCATTTCTGCAAAACAATTATAATTCTCATGGTACAGTAGTCTCTGTAAATTTTAGTGAATCGTTGTTATTAAAATATTTGGACCAACTAAGATGAGTGACCCCAAAAAAGCTGCTGATATTATATCCATAGAGAATTCTTCAGACAAAGGCTTTGAGGACGAATGGAAAATTGAAGTTAATGAGTGGGTTGAGTCCTTAGAAGCAGTCAAGGACAGTTATGGCCCAAAACAAGTCAAGGAACTGCTTAGATCTTTACAAAACTTTGCTTTAAGTCAAGGCATTACTCTAACTGAAGCAACTCTAAACACCCCTTATAGAAATACCATTCCCTTATCTGAACAGCCTAGTTATCCAGGTAATTTAGAGTTAGAAAAAAAGATTGAAAATATCTTACGTTGGAACGCCATGGCAATGGTTTTACAAGCTTATGATTCTGGAGAAGGTCTGGGAGGCCATATTGCTACTTATGCTTCATCGGCCACAATGACAGAGGTGGCTTTAAATCATTTCATCAAATCCAGATCAGATGATTACCAAGGAGACATGATGAATATTCAGGCACATGCATCTCCTGGCATCTATTCTAGAGCATTTTTAGAAGGTCGACTTTCAATTGAAGAGTTAGGAAATTTTAGAAGAGAGTTGCAAGAAGAGGGCGGTCTTCCGTCTTATCCTCATCCAAGGAGACGTCCAGAATTATGGCCAAGTCCTACTGCATCAATGGGGCTTAATGGGGTGAATTCTATTTATTACGCTAGATTTGCAAAATATTTAAAAAATAGAGGATTACTGTCTAAGGATATGGGGAAAATTTGGGCTTTTTTAGGTGATGGAGAGATGGATGAACCTGAGACCATTGGGACCATTAACATTGCTTCAAGAGAGCAACTAGATAATCTTATTTTTGTGGTTAATTGCAATCTTCAAAGATTGGATGGACCGGTTAGGGGTAATGGCAAGATTATTCAAGAGCTTGAAGCTGTATTCAGAGGTTCGGGATGGAATGTCATTAAAGTTATATGGGGTTCTGAATGGGACTCATTATTTTCTATAGATGATAATGATGTGATGCAACGAAGAATGGATGAAGTTGTTGATGGTGAGTATCAAATGTATTCAGTTTCATCTGGTGAAACTCAAAGAGCACATTGGATCAAAGGCAATAAGGAGCTTGAGTCTATAATGTCTAATTTGAGTGATGAAGAACTAAAAGACATCAAACGCGGTGGGTTTGATCATAAAAAACTTTATGCAGCATTCGATAATGCTATGAAATCTAAGGGAAAACCAACTGTGCTTTTAGTTAAAACCCTAAAAGGTTATGGGTTGGGAAAAGGTTCGGAAGGACGTAACATAGCACATCAAAAGAAGACCATGTCAGATGATGAGAGAATCGAGATTGCTGAACGTCTGGGTATTCCATTATCGGATGAGGATAGGACATTAGCTAAGTTTTATGTTCCAGATCCTAACTCTAAAGAAATGCAGTATTTGCACTCTAGAAGAAAGGAGCTCGGAGGTTATCAACCAATTAGATTTAATTCTTGCGAGAAACTTAAAGCGCCTGATATTGAATTATTTGATGATTTTGTTAATGGGATAGATCGATCTATTTCAACTACGCTAGTTCTGGTTAGGATGATTTCAAAAATGTTAAGAGAGGAAGATATTGGCAAGTATATTGTTCCCATTGTCCCTGACGAAGCTAGAACATTTGGCATGGACGGGCTGTTCTCACAAACGGGAATTTATTCTCCTGAGGGCCAAAAATATCAACCTGTTGATGCAGGAACAATAGCTCCCTACAAAGAAGCTAAAGACGGTCAGATTCTCCAAGAAGGAATTTGTGAAGCCGGTGCAATGGCCTCATTCATGGCCGCAGGAACTGCTTATTCGCATTTTGAGCTTCCAATGATTCCATTTTATATTTTTTATTCTATCTTTGGTTTCCAAAGGGTTGGCGATATGATCTGGGCATGCGGTGATGCATTAACCAGAGGGTTTTTGATTGGTGGTACTGCAGGACGAACCACTCTTAATGGTGAAGGTGTTCAACATCAAGATGGACATTCTCATGTCCTTGCTTCTGTGGTGCCAAACCTGATGACCTATGATCCGGCTTTTGGGTATGAATTAGCTGTGATTGTGCGAGAAGGAATAAGAAGAATGTATCAAGAACAAGAGGATATTTTTTACTACATCACCGTTTACAATGAAAATTATACCCACCCACCCATCAACGATGTTACTCAAGACAGTATTTTAAAAGGCATGTATTGCTTTAAAAGAGCTACAAAAGATTTAGAAGATAAATATCAAGGTGAGCCCATACACTTGCTTGGCAGTGGCAGTATTATGCAACAAGTCATTCAGGCACAAGAGGAATTAGAGCAAGAGGGGATTCCAACAAATATATGGAGTGTGACCAGTTATAATTTGTTGCATAAGGATTATCAAGAAGCAAGAAGTGAGGGTAAAAGTTCCTACCTTGAGACAATATTGGAAAATGAGCAGGGCCATTTTATTTCAGTTAGTGATTGGATAACTCTTTTACCGGATAGCCTGGCTCACTTATTTCCAGGAACTTATACAGCTTTAGGCACAGATGGTTTTGGTTTAAGCGAGTCTAGAGAAGCATTAAGAAATTACTTCGGTATTAGTTCACAAGCAATCGTTGAAAAAGCTAAAGAATTAGCTAAATAATGCTGCTGTATTTAACTTAGAAATTTCTTTGATGTGTTCAGGGCCTGTGCTGCAGCATCCTCCAATTACATAAGCTCCCTTATCAATCCACTTTTTTGCTTCGAGCGCATACTCTTTTGGTGAGACTGTAACAGTATTAGCGTGATGGTTTTCATCGATATCAAAGGCTTCACCTAAATCGTTAATGGGATTCTTCAATATGCATGAATTTGCGAATACCCCAAACTTCCCAGCCAGTTTTAAGGTATCAATCTGTGCTGTGACTATATCCATCGCCGAGCAATTAATTAGTTGGCATTCAATGTTAAGTTCATTAGCTGCATTAACTGCATCAATTAATGATTCACCACTTGGTAATGCTTCACCATTTAGACCTCTGGTTGTCCAGCTTAACCAAACCCGATCAGAATATTGCTTCGCTGTACTCGCGGCCTGAATTCCTTCTCTTATTGAACTCATTGTTTCGCAGATAATTAGGTCAACTTCGTTTTCCATTATTGAACCAATTGAAGAATAAAATTGACTGAGTGCTTCATCTTTAGGGGTTAAGTCCGGTCTGAAACTTGTTTCAATTGGTGGGAAGGACCCAGCTATCAATGCCTCATAATCTTTCGAGGCTTCTTTGGCTAAATCTATTGATAGCTGGGTTAGTTCTTCGAACCGTATTTCTTCACCTGCTCTCTTGAGAATATTAGGTGTTACATAATAGTTATTAGTCGTTATAACGTTACAACCCATTTTAATATTATCTTCATGGATTTCTTTAACTGCTTGTGGATTATGTATTAGGGCGTGTGCAGACCAAATAGATTTTTTCCAATCGGGTACTTCAAAACCTCTTTTATTAAGTTCTGTACCCATAGCGCTATCAAGTATGTATTTCATAGCTACTAATCATTTAATTTTTTGATTTGTCTTGTTGATAAAAATAGATGTAAAGGATAGGCAGCATACCTGCCGTATTCAAAAGAGCAAGAGTAATAAACCACGCCAGTTGTCTGTTGGTTGCTGCTTTCCATAGAGCAACTAATTTCCAACATGATGACCAAATAATTAGAGGAATAATCCAATAATATAATAACGGGGGTTCAAGCATATCTTTAGCCTTTAGTGTTAATTTTTAATGATGAGATTTCTTACGATTCTATAGCATTTTTCTATGAGAGTGGGTGAATAGTGCATTAAGTCTTCGGTTTTAATGCTGTCATATTTTCTTTTATATTTATGTTTTATCCAAGCATTTAGATCAGTTCTTTTTAAGAAGTTGAAAACCCACTTCTGTATGATCCAGCTTTTTTTATTAATTGTTATGGCTGTACCAAAATCAATTAGAAAAGGTTCGTTATTTGCATTTACTAGGATATTATCTTTTCTTTTTAAATCTCCATGAGCTACACCCATTTTGTGCATTGTCGCGACTAGTTCAAAAAATGACTGAAAAAATATTTCGTTATCAGACAGTTCATCTTGTTTTTCTCGATAAGAGTGCCCGTCTATGTGTTCTAAGATGAGATCTCCACTATTAGTTAATCCATAGCAATTGGGGATACCCTTTAATCCTTTTAATTTATTGTATATTTTGCTCTCTTTTTTAAGTGAACGTTGATTAAAGAAACTCAATATAGTTTTAGACTTATTGGCTTTTTTAATGAGATAGCATTGTCCATTAAGTTTGAGTGTGTACAGAACACCTTGGTTGCCCTCATAAGATTTAATCAGTTTATGACCAGTCTTAAGTTCTTCCTCTATAGACTTTATGAGGTCTAGTTCGTTTAATGATCCATGTTGTTGGTTAGACACGATTCCAAATAATAACTAACCAAGTGAGAACATAGATTACAATCACTGGCTCATAATTTGTAATTAGACTTTTCTTGAGTGACCAGCGTTTTAGGTCTAATTGTTGATTAAAAATACCTTTAAGTTTTGGAACTAGAGCAGGAGTTTTATTTGCCCAATTCTCCCAAGTTTCAGGGAATAAGGATTTTAGCTTTCTGTCTTCATACTCGATCGCTGGTGGATAATAAAACCAGAAAAATATAACCGCAGTTATTAAGGACCAAAGAGAACCATTGACTCCACACAACCCAAAGAGAATTATAATATTTCCTGTGTATAGAGGATGTCTCACAAAGGCATAAGGACCTGTAGTGGAAAGTTCTTTATTCTTTAAGACAAACCCTGAGGCATACATACGAGTAATAAGACCAAAAAAGATTACAGATAGAGGGCTCAAAATAATACTCAAATGGAATAGAAGTGGCTCAGCAAAATAACAAAAAATACTTACCAGTATTATTCCAATACTTTGTCTTGAAAATTCGTGATATCTCAGTTCTCTAATCAGATGAGATAATCCAGATAATTTAGGCAGGTCGTCGGTTCGGTGTGACATAGTTTTTTATTTTCTATTCTCGTTCACTTTTTCAACAAAAGCTTGATCAATTTTTGTGATCCCTTGGTTTTTTGCTTCTTTGATAATACCTTTCAGTACTGTTTTAACAAATACTTTGGGGACCCCTGTTAATTGTTTGCAAGCATTGACAGTAAAGGTAATGTCTTCATCTAGCCTATTAGCTATATACATAACCGCTTCATGTTGTGCTCCTTTTCCTTCTGGGGTCGGTATCCAAAAGGCTTTTTTATGTTTTGCAAACCAGAATTGATTTGCATTTCTAAACCCAAAACTAATAGGCATATTTGGTACTTTCATATCGTCTCCTAGATCAAGATTATCTCTCCATGTTTCTCTCAGATATATCTTGTTTATTTTGAGAAGCAGATACTCAGTAGTTTCAGTGCCTTTATAATAAAAATCTTCTGGATTATCATTTAGTTCGCATTCAAACACTTGAAATGCACCTTTAATGACTTTTGGTCTTTCAGGGTCTTCTCGATAAGGAACGCTTGGAGTTTCTTCAAGTTCGAAAGCACAGTCTTTCATTTTTTCTTCAGGTTCTTGACCTGGATAGCCTAGGTCTACTATGTTTTTAATTTTGCTCTTATCGTACTCCACAAAATTCATCGCACACTTTTTAATTCTTTTTATGTTAGTTGACGTGTTTGACCCTCTTCTCGAGATTACAATCCATTCTCTTCTATTGATTACGCCAAAAGGAAAAGAAAGCTGATAAGGTCCGATACTTGTTATTCCCTTTTCATTTACAGTTGTAATTAGTGCAAAAGAGCTTAGGAAATAAGCACTGGATTGATACCAGTTATCGTGCATTGGGCTTTCAACCCATTTCTCATCTTTTCTTTTCCAAAAAAGCATTTCAGAATTCTAACTGTTTTATCTTTAAAGTAATAATGCTAATTTATGATTTGTTAAGGAACTATAGTGCAAAACTTAAAGAATACGTAATTCAATACGATGGGATCTTGCTGGGAAGACCTACAGAATAAAAAAAGTTATAATAAAAATATGATAGATTTCAAAGAACTAAGTGATTCGCTTACTGGCAAGGTTAGAGGTAATCCAGTTGCCATCAGTCTATTTAAAGAAGAAATCCCAGAGGCTTATCAGAAGAAGAAAGTTGTTCCTTGTTCCATCGTTAGGCATGCCATGGATAAGGGTGAAATAGTTTCATTTGACAAACATCATCATGATTGTACAACCGGTGTTTATACAGCAGGTGTTCATGAGGGCACTGACGAAATCAGAACAGGGCAATATCTTGCAAAAAATATTCCTGCTTATACTGACTTAGGCGCTAAGGAGATTAAAACTGGAGAATATGTACTACCACAGAACACAGTTGTAGGAATTGGTGCAGCCCCTCTTTCAGAGGTACCTTCAGGGATTCATGTTGATTGGATAGTTGTGGTTTGCACTCCTCATTGGGCTAATTTTATAGGTGGAGCTCGGACAGTTTTAGACGGTACACCACCTCGTGGGGCTGCCGGTTCTTCTTTCTGTAGCGATCTTTTTGCAACGCCATGGCATGATGGAAATGTTGTTATTACACCAGGCGATCTAGGTGGTCGGATGAATAATCGCCTAAAACCTGAGGAAATGTTTGTGGTTGTACCAAATGAGTATTTAGAGAGCTTGCTTAGCATTATGACTACAACGCCAGATGCAAGAGCTGTTCTTGAAGCCACTAAACCAGAAGAATCAGAATATTGGGATAAGAGAAAAAGAGCAAAGAAGGCTAAAGCAAAAAAACAGAATGATGAATCTTCAAGCAATGATTTTGAATCAAAACTCAGTATGATTTGGGATCAAGAATCAAAAGACATAATTGCCATGACGCCTCCAGGTATTATCGAGATGGCAATAAATAATGTAGAGGATTTTGCAAGAGATAATGGTATTGAACAAATTACCAAATCTGTGGTTATCGATCAAATGCAAAGTATTGGCATGGATCCAAGCATGCTAAATTAGCATTTGATGAAAGGTAAAACTTGTTTAGTTACCGGTACAGCTAGTGGTATGGGTAGAATTGCCGCAAAGGCACTTGCAGAGAAAGGTGCTAATCTCATACTTGTTGATTTTGATACAGAGAATGGGGTTTTAGCAAAAGATGAAATTATTCAGGACACTGGCAACCAAGCAGTTGAATACATTGATTGTGATTTATCTTCTTTTACTAATGTAAGAAATTTATCAGAAAATATCTATGCTCGCTATCCTCATTTGGATGTTCTAATAAATAATGCCGGTATTACCGAGTCATCCAGAAGGGAAAGTGTGGATGGCCATGAAATGACCATGGCAACAAACTTTCTAGCACCCTTTCTATTGTCCCATCTTCTATTGGATCTATTGAAGAAACGGCAACATTCTAGAATTATTAATATTTCATCTGATGGTCATAAAATGGTTAAGGATATTAATTTCCAATCAATGAATTTTGAAACCGGTTGGGAAAATATTAATCATTCAATGGGTTTTCAAGCTTATGCAAGATCAAAGCTCTGCCTAAATGCCTTTTCATTTAAATTATCAGAACAACTAAAAGAAACAAGCGTTGATGTTTATGCGGTTTCACCTGGTTATTTTATCAACACAAATATTCACAGACATATGCGAGGTATGCATGGCTTTTTTGTAAAATTAATTAAGCCTTTTTTACAGTCTGCTGAGAGGGGTGCTTTGAACCATATTGTTATGGCTTCTGAATCAAAATATACTGGTAGGACAGGTTTGTACTGGGAGCATGGTGAAACAAAAGATGCATCAGAGCTCTCCTATGATCCAGAGGTTATAGACTTTGTTTGGGAGTATGCTTTAAAAGCTACAAATATCTGATACTTAGGAGTTAAAAAATGAACGACATTTTAGATAGTGACCTTGAGAGAATTATTATAACCACTGCTCCAACAGTGGCTAACAAAGAGATTGATTATGAAATGGATATTATCACTGCTGAATGTGTCTTTGGCATGAATATATTCAGAGATTTATTTGCTGGAATTAGAGATATTTTTGGCGGTAGGAGTGTAGCAAGTCAAAAAGTTCTAAGAGACTCACGTCAAACTTGTTTAAGAGAACTCAAGATAGAAGCATATGAATTAGGTGCCGATGCGGTTATTGGTGTTGATCTAGATTACCAAGAATTTTCTGGTAAAGGTAAAGGCATGTTATTTCTTGTGGCGTCTGGCACGGCAGTTAAATTAAGAGATTAATTAGATTTTTTTATAACTGTTTTTATATCTTCATTCAGCATATCAATTGAACTTGCCGGGCTAAAAGAAGCTTTTAGTTGGGCATTTGGATTCATTAAAAAAATTGAAGCTGTATGATTAAAATCATATCCATCTTCCTTATTTATTCTTTGAAAGAACACACTAAGATTTGAGGTTAATTCAACTATTTTGCTTATATCGCCTGTTAAGCCAATCATAGATGAATTAAAAAATCCAAGATACTCACTCAATCGGTCTGTAGAATCACGCTCTGGGTCAAGAGTGATAAAAAGTATTTGTAGATTAATATTGGGTAAGTCTCTATTAATTTGTTGTTTTATCTGACCAAGTTTAAAAATTGTTGTAGGGCAAACATCAGGACAGTTAGTGTATCCAAAGAAAAGAATAGTCCATTTATTTCTTAGATCATTCTTTGTGTATAGATTATTACTTTGATCTTTTAATGCAAAATCAATAATGTCTAATGGTTTCTTATAAGCTTTGCCAGTTTCTAGTATTGCCTCTTTCTTAATTAGATTTGGACCTTTTTGGATTACAAACAGCATCAATAGCAAAGCAATTCCAGTAAGAATTATGAAAACTTTATTTTTTCTGTCTATGACTTCTGACTCCTTACCTCTGCCTCAATTCTTATAACTTCTGTTTCATTCTCATTTTTAAAAAAGATTAGCATTTCCACTGCAGTATTTTTTTGAGGCACTGTTTCTGGATTAATTAACATAAAATGTAAGCCCCCAGGTTCTAATATCAATGATTCATTTGGTTTGATGATGATGGTTTCTATTTTTTCCATTGTCATCATGCCGTTATGTGAACTTTTGTGGAGTTCGGTTTTTGTGAAGCCTTTTGAAATTACGTTCTTAATGTCCATTTCTATTGCTTTCAGGGAATGATTTTCTATAGTCATGTAGGCTGCCATGACCTTAGTTTTTGGTGGTGCTGCTCTTACCCATGAGTTTTCAATTATGATGTTACCTAATGCTCTGTCTGACATTAAAAGTAACAGACAGAGCATTACTAGTGACTTTTTCATCATTACACTCTAGGACCACAAATAATAGCAACTGGATTGTATTCAGGAAAGAAGAGAGAGGAAAGAAGTGCCCAGGCATTAAAAAGAATCAGTATCGCGAAAGGAATCAATGCGAGCCCAGCAAAAATTAAGAGGTATTTTTTATCTTGTTTGATCATATGAATCGAATTTTATAGTAATAATAGAAGATATCAATTGAATCTAGACGGCCTAAAATCTTGTAATATTATATTAGTCGATCCATCTAGGATTTCCTGTGTAGCAAGTTTTCCTACAATAGCTGCTAGGCTCACACCACTATGCATTACAGCAATATATACACCAGGTAATTTATTTAATCTTCCAATCACAGGCTTCCCGTCTCTAGGAAGAGGGCGCCAACCTATTGAAGCTTTTTCAACTTCAAGGTTATCTAAATTATTTATAAATGTTGTCGCTATTTTAAGAATTCGATCTACATGTTGCCTGGTAAATAATTCAGATGGAAAATCCTTGGGTTTTTCTTTCAGTCTTTCTAGGTGGGAGCTAGGAGCTCCTGCTTGTTCTCCAAAAATTATTCTTCCATCTAATTGTTGATGAACATGAACACCAGGACCAACAACGATCTTATTCAATCGTTTTTCTGTTGGTATCGTTCTGACAATGACTCCTGGTTTTGGAGTAGTTATTGAATTAATTGATAATAAGTTATCGGTATCTACACCACATGCAAACACTGCTTGATCCACTTCTAATTCTCCCAATGAAGTCTGAACAGATGATAATTTACCATTGCGGTAGTTCAGACCTTGGAATTGACATGGATGCAAAACTAAACCTCCAAACTGCTTAATTTTTTCTATCATCAAAGAAATGGCATTGATTGTATCGATTGCGCCATCGATTTCAGAGAAGATAATATTCTGATTTGAAGTAAAATTTACATTGGGCTCTAAGAATTGTGCCTTTTTATCTGTGATAATTCTAAACGGTGAAAATGTAGGATACTTTTTTAAAACAGCCACTTCATTGAGTAACTTTTTTTGAGCATCTGTAGAATCAAACCATTCTAGGGAGCCACTCCAACTAATATTTAAATTGATTTCCTTCTCAAGGTTTTTATAAGCATCAATACCAAGCTGAGATAATAAATTATATGAATAAGGTTTCTTGGGATAAGTGGCATTAATCCAGGAAAATGAACTGCCACTCGCCCCTGATGCAGGTGATTCTTTATCTATTAGGGTAACTTCAGCACCCATTTTCGATAATTCATATGCAATTGTTGTGCCCACAATTCCAGCACCTACCACCACAATTCGATCTCTACCGACTAATGCTTTTAAACCTGAATTGTAAGCTATGGCAGCAGTGCCCAACAGTTTTGTAAATGAACGTCTATCCATGCGATCATATTTTCTCATTTTTTATATTTAAATGTTTGATGTTTAAAAAACCCAATAAAATTAAAAAT
>Ga0209445_1000058_pt1 | contig 56172 bp, 48 predicted proteins | sample MarorgKNORR_S2LV_4_FD_188223 | JGI IMG/M metagenome (GOLD analysis project Ga0209445, IMG submission 188223) | Marine microbial communities from the Southern Atlantic Ocean, analyzing organic carbon cycling - NADW_A/KNORR_S2/LV (SPAdes) (version 2) | ecosystem: Environmental > Aquatic > Marine >... | reverse complement strand
CAGCCGCGGGTTAGCCTACATTCCACGCGTGATCTACCTCATTCGCCACGGAGAGACTGCGCTCAACGCCGCCGCCGTGGTACAGCCGGCTGATACGCCCCTCAACGAGCGTGGAAAGCGTCAGGCGCAGCTGCTCGCGAACCGCCTGGCCGAGCTTGAAGTCACACACGTCGTGGCCAGCGACCTGGCGCGCGCAGCCATGACGGCCGAGCCGATCGTGCGTGCCACGTCTGCACAGATCGAACACACGCCGCTGCTGCAGGAACGGAATTTCGGTGACATTCACGGCACTCCGTACGCCCAGCTCGACTTCGACATTTTCGCGCGGGGCTACCAGCCGCCGAACGGCGAGGACGGGGACGCGTTCGACCGTCGTGTGCTCGAGGCTTGGAACCACGTCCTCGAGGCCAGGCGCCGACTGAAGGGAAACCTGGCCGTCGTCACCCACGGGCTGGTCTGCCGCTCGATCCTAGAGCAGTTCCTGGAGTTGCCGCCTGATATGCTCCCGCCCGAGCTCTTCTCCAACTCAGGCCTGACGATCGTGGAGCAGGCAGCCCCGCATCGCGTGCAGCTCATCAACTGTGTCGCGCACTTGGACCAGACGACGGCAAATGAAGGTTCGGTTTCGGCGCAGGTTTGAAGCGACATTAGCGCTGCTCTTCACCCCCGGGTGCTTCTTCCGCTACTTTGTCCACTGCGGGATTCCTACCTAATGCTCCCGGTTCCGGGAGCCGATACTCGCTCTTAGATCTGCGCCAGCTTATCGAGCCGGATGTTCCGGCCGGCCTGCGGCGCGCTTACACACCGGACAATCAATTGGCTTTTTCTGCCCTAGAGTTACACCCGACCCTCCTGCGAGGCGTCGAAGATCTTGGTTTCGTACGACCTACTCCTATTCAGTCGCATGCAATCCCTCACGCTCTCGAAGGCCGGGACCTACTGGCCTGTGCGGCCACGGGAAGCGGCAAGACGGCGGCGTTCATCCTGCCCATCCTTCACCATCTGATGGATCGATCACGGGGCACGACCCGCGCGCTGGTCTTGGCTCCCACCAGGGAGCTGGCGCTCCAGATTCGGGACGACTTCATCGGGCTCGCGCGGCACACCAAGCTCAGCGCGGCCGCAGTGCACGGAGGCGTGGCGATGGGCCCGCAGGAGCGGGCGTTTCGGAAGGGTGCCGACGTCATCATCGCCACTCCAGGGAGGCTCCTGGACCACTTCCAGTATGGCTACGCGGCCTTGTCGGGGCTCGAGTACCTGGTCCTGGACGAGGCCGACCGCATGCTGGACATGGGCTTCCTGCCCGACATTCGCCGGATCTTGCGACACGTGCCTTCCCCGAAGCAGACGTTCTTCTTCAGCGCCACCATGCCGCCTTCGATCGAGGCGCTGACTCGCCAGATCCTCCGGGATCCGGCGAAGATCGCCCTGCAGCGTCGGGCAGCTCCGGCCGAGGGTGTGAAGCAGGCTGTTTACCCGGTGCCCACGAGCCTGAAAGGTGCGCTGTTGGTGGAGCTCCTCAACAACGGTCACGTGGATGATGCCCTCGTCTTCACCCGTACCAAGCACCGGGCAAACCGTTTGGCCACGCTCCTGAATCGCAAGGGCATCAAGACCGAGCGCATCCACGGGAACCGGTCTCAGGCCCAACGCACCAAAGTCTTGGCGGGCTTCAAGGCAGGGGAGTTTCGGGTCCTGGTGGCCACGGATATCGCCGCCCGAGGCATCGATGTCGAGGCCCTGGGCCATGTCGTGAACTTCGACGTGCCGGCCGTCCCGGACGACTACATCCACCGTGTGGGACGCACGGCGCGCGCAGAGTTGACCGGGGAAGCTTTCACACTGGTTGCGCCGGAGGACGAGGGTGACCTCAAGCGTATCGAGCGGGCTCTCGGGTCGAGGATTCCCCGGGTCCGCCTGGAGGACTTCGCCTACGATGCGACTCCTGATGCGCCTCTGGAGGTGCCGCGCGGCCAGCGTATTGCAGCGATCCGTGCCAGGAAGGCCGAGGATCGGGCCCGCGCGGCCGCGAAGGCCGCCAGGAAGGGCACAGAGAGCGGAGGCGGTAGCGAGAAGACCAGCTCCCGGCCGCGCCGCCGCCGTTACGGGAGGCGTCCTAGCCGCTAGTCGGTCCGGTGTCCCGACTTGCGACTCAGTCCGTGGTCAGGACAGGACACCGGCCGGATCCGCCCCGGTCGCGGTGATGGCAGGTCGAGCGAGAGCACTCGCCGCAGGAAGCCACCTACCGCAACGAGTTCTTCCATGCAGACCTCGTGCCGCATCGGGTAGGTCGACCACTCGAGGTTGTAGCCCGCAGCCGCCAGCTGGTCGCGGCACGCCTCGCCGCGCTGGACCTCCACCACCGGATCCAGACTACCGTGCACCTGGAAGATCGGAGTGCCAGTGTTCGCCGCAGACCGCTCCTCGTCGAGGGTGTGTTCGAGCGCCAGATAAGTCGATAAGGCGATGACGCCGGCCAATTGCTCCGCGTGGCGTAACCCGACGTGCAAAGCGATCGCGCCGCCCTGAGAGAACCCGGCGAGCACGATGCGCTCGGCGGGGATGCCGCGCTCCTTTTCCCGCGCGAGCAACCCCTCGATCTGCCGGGCCGAGAGCCGGATGCCGTCCTCATCGTGCCGCGTCGAGAGGTCGCCAGCGCGGATGTCGTACCACGCGGGCATCACCATGCCGCTGTTGATCGTCACCGGGATCGCAGGGGCGTTCGGAAACACAAAGCGAGTCGCCAACCCGTTGAGATTCAGATAGGGCAGTACTGGAATGAAGTCATTCCCGTCGGCGCCGAGGCCGTGCAGCCAGATCACGGAGAACGATGGATCACCGTTCCCGGCCACGCGCTCTTCACAGGAAAGGATGTTGTTCATGGGGAAGGCGATCTCAGCGATACGACGTCCTAGTCACCAGTCGGTTCGATGGCTGGTTCGATGCGCACCGGACACACCTTCAACTCCGCTGTCTCGGTCACGGGGTCGTAGCCCGAACCGGTAAGGACATTCACAGGCACGTCGTTGAACGAAAACGAGCTGAACACGGTGCCGCGAGGGGAGCGCGTGGTCGACTCGATCCTAATGCGGACCGAGCCTCGGCGGCTCGACATGTTCACCCACCCGCCATCGCTGGCACCCCAGGCGGCGACGTCGTCCGGGTGGACTTCGAGCGTCTCGTGAGGCCGCAGATAATCGAGGCCCTCCGACCTGCCCGTTTGCGTCCGTGAGTGGTAGTGCGCCAGGCGTCTGCCGGTGGTGAGCCAGACAGGGTAGTCGTCGTCGATGGTCTCGGCCGGGTCACGGTAGCGGATGAGCTTGAAGATGCCGCGGCCGTTGATGAAGCGGTCCTCGTGGAGCCGAGGCGTCCCGGGATGTCCCTCTTCGGGCACCGGCCACTGGTATTCACCGAACTCCACACGGTCCCAGTTTAGGCCGGCATACGTGCCCGAGAGCGAGCATAACTCGTTGAAGACCTCATCGGCCCCGGAGTACTCGAAGCCCTTGAAGTTCATTCGTTGCGCGAGCCGTGAGATGATCCACCAATCGGGTTTCGCCTCGCCCGGGGGTGGCACAGCCTTTCTCAGCCGCTGCACCCGTCGTTCGGTGTTCGTCTGCGTGCCGTCGGTCTCGCCGAATCCGGTGGCGGGGAATACGACGTCGGCGAACTCGGCGGTCTCGGTCATGAAGAGATCGCACACCACGAGGAAGTCGAGGGACTCCAGCGCTCGTTCGCAGTGCTCGCGATCGGGGTCGGTCACGACGGTGTTCTCGCCGTCGATGAACATCGCCCTGATCTGTTCGCCGGCCTGCTCGAGCGCGCGCACTTTGGTGATGCCGTTCTCGTGGTCGATCTCACGGCCCCACGCCTTCGAGAACTTCGCCTGGTTGGCAGGATCCGTGACGGCTTGGAATCCTGGATAGTTGTTCGGGATCGCGCCGACGTCGCCGGCGCCCTGGATGTTGTTTTGCCCGCGCATCGGATTGATGCCGGTGCCCTCGCGGCCGATGTTGCCGGTCATGAGCGCGAGGTTGCACAGGCCCTGCACGTTGTCGACTCCACAGATGTGCTCCGTGATGCCGAGCGTGTAGTAGATGGCGCCACGCTCTGCGCGTCCGTAGAGTAGCGCGGCCTCTTCGATGAGCTCGGGCGCGATGCCGGTGACTTCTGAGGCCCACTCAGGCGTGAACTCCTCGATGTGCTTCAGGAACGCCTCGGCTTCGGTGGTGCGGTCCAGCATGAAGCCTTCGTCGACCAGGCCCTCGCGGTGGATGACGTGCGCCATCCCCAGCAGCAACGCCGAGTCCGATCCCACCCTGAGCTGGAGATTGATGTCGGCCAACTTGGTGAGACCGATCTCTCGGGGGTCGGCGACGATCATCTTGGCCCCGTTCGCGATCGCCTTCTTCAGGCGGGTCGCGGCCACGGGGTGACACTCCGTCATGTTGGTCCCGATGCAGAAGATCACATCGGGCTTTTCCATGTCCTTGAGTGGGTTCGACATGGCGCCCCTACCGATGGTTGCCGCCAGACCGGCGACTGTGGGGGCGTGTCAGGCACGGCTGCAGTTGTCGATGTACGAGGTGCCCAGCCCCGCCCTCACCAGCTTCTGCATGAGGAAGCCGGCCTCGTTGGGTGCGCGTCCCGAGGCGACGGCGTACAGGCTGTGGCGCCCATGCTCGTTGACGGCCGCCAGGAGTCCTGCCGCGGCCTTGTCCAGCGCCTCGTCCCAACTGGCGGGCACGAGCTGCCCATGATCGTTCCGAACGAACGGTGTCTTTAGGCGATCGGGATGGTGCACGAAGTCGAACGCGAACTGGCCCTTGACGCAGAGCGCGCCTTCGTTGGCCGGGCCGTCCATGGCCGGCTGGATGCCGACGATCCGGTCTCCCTTCGTCATGATGTCGACGGCGCAGCCAACCCCGCAGTACGGGCAGATCGAGCGTGTCTTTTCGACGGGTTCTTCGACGTCCTTGGCCCGAAGCGCCTTGATGTCCGCTAGCGCCCCCGTGGGGCAGGTCTGAATGCACTGTCCGCAGAAGGTGCAGGCGGAGTCCACGAGTAGCCCGCCGAACTCGGTCGTGATCTGTGTGTCGAAGCCGCGATTCATGACCGAGATCGCATAGTCGCCTTCCTGCTCGGCGCATACGCGCACGCAGCGATAGCACGAGATGCACTGCTCGTAGTCGCGCAGAATGAACGGATTGGGGTCGTCGGCGCGCGAGGTACCGGACTTACCTCCGGCAAAGCGACCCGTGCGTGCATCGTAGCGGTCGACGAGGGTCGTCATTTCCTGAGATGCGTAGCCCGCCAGCTCGTTTACGTCGACCTCACGGTTCTCCGACACGACCATCTCGAGCAGTACCCGGCGGTGCATCTCGAGGCGTCCACTCTTGCTCGTGACACGCATCCCCGGCTCGGCCTTGGTCGTGCAAGAAGCGACCGGATAGCGCGCGCCTTCGAGCTCCACGATGCACAGACGGCACGCGCCGAACGCCTCCAGTCGCTCGTCGTAGCAGAGCGTGGGGATGTCCTTGTGGTGCCGCTCCGAGACCTGGAAGATCGATTCGCCACGTGTGAAGCCGACCTCTTCGCCGTCCAGGAAGAGCGTGAGTCCGCTGTTGTCACTCATCGTCAAGCCGTCCTGCCACGTGGGCGCGCACCACTTCAGGGAAGTAACGTACCAAACTCTCGGTGATGAGCGGGGCGGCCTGACCGAGGCCACACGCCGATGTCTCTTTCATAGTCAGGTTGAGGTCGGCGACCTCGTCCAGCCACATCGTGAAGTCCGCCGGCCCGGCGTCGCCTGCCAGTCGCTCGGTGAGGCGTTGGGTCCCGATCCTACACGGGAAGCACTTTCCGCAGGACTCTTCGGCGAAGAACTCCATGGCCGAATGGGCTACTTCGATCATATGGCGGGTTTCGTCGAAGACCATGATGCCGCCGGCTCCCAGGAACGAGCCCTTCGAGCGAATCGACGCCTCGTCCAGTGTCACGTCAAGGTCGTCCCCAGCGAGGAATCCTCCGGAGAGACCCGCCATCGTCACTGCTTGGATGGCATACCCGTTGCGGATGCCGCCTGCCCACTGCTCGATGAGCTCCGAAAGCGGCAGGCCGAGAGGCACTTCGTAGTTACCCGGCCGGTTCACGTCGCCGGACAGGGAAATCACCTTGGTGCCCGCGTGCTCACCCATGCCGAGGTCGCGATACCACTCGGCCCCGTTCGCGACGATAGGGGGCAGAGACGAGAGCGTCTCGACGTTGTTCACTGCGGTCGGGGTGCCCTCGTAGCCGTGCGTTACCGGGTAGGGGGGGCGATTGCGTGGGAAGGGGTGGGCGCCCTCGAGCGAATTGAGAAGCGACGTCTCCTCTCCACAGATGTAGGCGCCGGCGCCGCGGCGAAGGTAGATCTTGATCCGACGTCCGGATCCGAAGGCGTCGTCGCCCAGGATGCCGGCGGCTTCCGTTTCGGCGATCGCGACCGCTAGCCCGGCGTCGGTCTCCGGGTACTCGTATCGCAGGTAAATGAACGCCCGCTCGGCGTCGGTCGCGACACATGCGAGCGCCATGCCCTCGAGCAGCGCGTGCGGGTCGTGGTCCATGAGCGCCCGATCCTTGAAACAGCCAGGCTCGCCCTCGTCGGCGTTGCAGACGACGGTCTTGGGCCCACCCTCGGCATCCAGGACTGCTCGGAGTTTCCGACCGGTGGGGAAGCCGGCGCCTCCGCGGCCGGCCAGGCCACTGTCATCGATGACGCTGATCAGCTCCTCCGGGGTCATCGCACGCACGGCCCTTTCCAGAGCCACGTATCCGCCGGTAGCGCGGTAGCCCTCGAGCGTCTTTCGAGCCGGGTCACGGATGTGCGCGAAAACACACTCCTCGACACCGTCGGCCGATGGCGGTGGTACGGGAGTGTCGCGAGGCTCGAGCGCGTCGGCGCTTGTTCCGACCAGCGTCTGCTTGCCGCGTAGCACCGGGATCGGTTCGTCGCAGCGGCCGCTGCACGGCATTCCCGTCGCGCCGTCCAGGCTCTCCAGCAGCTCTTCGGCGCCGTTCATGCGGCAGATGAAGCCTGTGCAGACGCGTGGCGCCAGGTGTCCGCCAGGCTCGCGCGCGAAGTGGTGATAGAACGTGACCGTACCGAAGAGCTCCGCTATTGGGATTTTCAGGCCGTCGGAGGCCGCGCGCAGCGCTTCCTCGCTCAGGTAGCCGTCCCGTTCGTGGAACGCGTGGAGTAGGGGCAGGAGGGGGGCCTCCTGACTCGCGTACTCGGCGATGAGTTGTTGGTTGGTCTGCGCCAATTCAGTCCCTGCTGTCCGCTGCGCTCAGAAGTAATGAAGTACGTAGGGAGGTCGGAGCGCAGTCAAGACGGGCCGGAAAGAGACCGTCGTGGGGCGTGGCTCCTCGCTGTTGGGATCTTCCCAGCTGACGCGGTGTCTGCGTCTCGGCATTCCTGGTTGTTCGTCGGTCGGACAACGCCCGAGGCCGGAGCAAGGCGCACGATGAGATATGAAGGCAAGCTCTACAGACCACCCTCCGAGGCGCGGTCGTACATCCTTCAAGCCACCATCGGGTGCTCGCACAACCTGTGCACCTACTGCGACATGTACCGGGACAAGACGTTCCGCGAACGAGAGTTGGCGGCGGTGCTCGAGGATGTCGCGGAGGCCGGTCGAGTGATGCCCGGCACCGAGAGGGTCTTCGTGGCCGACGGGGACGCGCTCATCATGGACGTGCCGCGATGGCTCACGTCGGGATCGCTCCGAGCGCCTGCGCGTGCTGGACTGCCTGCGCGAGTCGCTGACCCTCTGTAGCCAGCACGGATCGGCCCAACTCGGTCAGCGCGTAATAGCGGCGTCGCGGGTCGGAGCTCTCCCCGCGCTCGGCTCCCTCCGTTTCCTCAACGAGTCGGTCGTCGAGCAGACGCTTCAGGTGCCGATAGAGTGGCCCGGTCTCGAGCTTCAGACGTCCCTCTGACCGAGTGCGTACGTCGTGCAGGATCGCGTACCCATGCCGCTCCTGTTCGGCGAGACTCATCATGATGCCGAATACCACGGGCTTGAGCGGGATGAAGCGGTCGGCTTGAGGGTCGAGGTCGCGTTTCATGGCGGTGTCGTCGTTCTGGGAGCGAGGTCGAGCGTCGGCCAACTGTGTACGGATTGTATGTATACGTTGTGTTGGGATCAACGAGGCTGAGATATGGTTGCCTCGCCGCTTTCACCTCAGCCGATAACGCTGGATCTTCCCGGTCGCGGTCTTGGGCAGCTCATCGACGAACTCGACCCACCGCGGCCGCTTGTAGGCCGCCATCCGCTCGACGCAGTGATCGATCAGCTCCTGAGCCAGCTTGTCTCCAGCGGCGTCCCGGGAGCCTTCTTTTAGCACCACCAGCGCCTTTGGCTTCACGAGCTCCGCGTCGTCCACCGCCCCTACCACCGCGCACTCGAGCACCGATTCGTGCTCGACCAGGACGCTCTCGACCTCCACTGGCGAAACCCAGATCCCACCGACTTTCAGCATGTCGTCCGACCGCCCAGCGTGCCAGTAATAGCCGTCCTCATCGACCGTGTATTTGTCGCCGGTGTTCAGCCATTCCCCCAGGAAGGTCTGCCGGCTTCGCTCGGAGTCGTGCAGGTAGAACAGGGCAGCGGTCTCGCCCTTCACATGCAGGTTGCCGACTTTTCCGGGCGATACGGCCTTTCCCTCGGTGTCCACGATGCGGCACTCGTAGCCGGCCACAGGCTTCCCGCTGCTGCCGGGACGCACGTCGCCCGGCCGGTTCGACACGAAGATATGGAAGTTCTCGGTCGACCCGATGCCATCGAGCAACTCGACCCCCGTCTGCTCTTTGAACCGGTGCCAGAGCGGAGCGGGCAGGGCCTCGCCGGCCGAAACCCCCAGCCGGAGAGACGAGAGGTCGTAGCGCTCCGAAAATGCCTCGACTGCGAGGATCGACGCGTATCCAGTGGGCGCGTTGAAGAGGATGGTGGGCTTGAATCGGTCGATGACGCCGAGCACGTCGGTCGCGACGCGGGGGCTGCCCGAGTACAGCACGGCCGAGCCCCCGACGTACCAGGGGAAGACGAGGTTGCCGCCGAGGCCGTAGGCGAAGAAGAGCTTCGCGACCGAGAAGGTGAGGTCGTCTGCCTGCAGTCCGAGCACGTCCACGCCCCAAAGCTGAGCAGTCAGCGCGAGGTCGGCGTGGGTGTGGTAGATGCCCTTCGGCTCTCCAGTCGTGCCGCTGGAGAAGTTGAGCGTGGCGAAGTCCTCACGGTGGGTGTCCGTGGCCTCGAGCGTGGATGGCTCGTCCGCGATCCAGGTGACCCAGTCGTGGATCGTCGGTCCGCCGATGGTCGGCGCTGTGGCGGTCCCTGCGCTGGTTGCCGTGTTTGCCTGGCCGCCACCGGCCGTCGTGTGCGCTCCTCCACCCACCACGACCACGTGCTCGACGAAACTCGGATCCTCTGGCGAAGGCAGTGCTCCGGCCAACAGCGTGTGGTGCACCACCAGCACTCGCGCACGCGACTCTCGCAGGATCTGCGCGAGCTCACGGGGCGTGAGTAGCGTATTGATCCCAACCGCAACTGTTCCGGTCTTCAGGCACGCGAAGAACGTCGTCGCCCACTCCGTGGTGTCAGGGAGCAGGATGGCTACGCTCTCTCCGGGCTGCAAACCGACGCCGAGCAGAGCGTTGCCGACTCGGTTCACCTCGTCCGACACGTTGCGGAAGGTCGAGTCCCGGTCGGGCGTCAGCACCGCGGTCTTGTCCGCACGATCCTCCAGGTTGTGCTCGAGGATCGATATGGCGTTGTAGCGCAGCGCAAGGTCGGCTGCCCGCCGGTGTGGCTTCATGACGGAGAGACGCCTATCGCTACAGGTCAGCCATGTGCTGTCGCATGCGCCGCTTGGTCGCTTCGTCCGGCAGGCGTCCGAAGCCGCCCTCGATGTTCTCTTCCATGTGCTCGGGGTTGGTCGTCTCGGTCAGCACGCACGTGACGGCAGGATGCCCGAGGATGTATTTCAGCGAGAACTGTGACCACGCCGCGCAGTCGAAGTCGGCCGCCCAATCGGGCAAATCTTTACCACTAACGCGCCCGAAATACGTGCCGTTCATGAAGGGTCGGTTGATGATGACGGCCATGCCCAGGTCCTGCGCGAGCGGTAAGAGCCGCTCTTCGGCACGTGTCTCCACCACGGAATAGTTGATGTGCACGAAATCGGGCGATTCCACCCTCATGAACGACTCGAGGCGATCGAAGTTGCGATACGAGGAGACCGTGACGCCGATGTAGCGCGTCTGACCCGACTCCTTCCATTCGAGCAGCCGCGGCCAGTGGTCCGCTAGACCCCGCAGGCTCTCGACCTGCACGAGATCGAAGGGACGATCGGGGAACAGCCTCTGCGTCTGAAGCATCTGCGCGATTCCGAGCTCGGCGTCCGGCGTGTTGATCTTGGTCGCGAGGAAGATGCTGTCGCGGATATCCGGTTCCGCCAGAACGCGCCCGAACTCCGCGTCGATCGCCTCGGGTCGGATCGACGTATCGACAACGCGTCCCCCCCGCTCTAGCAGCATCCTGATCACGGCGGCCACGGGCTCCGTGCCCTCGGTGGGGATTTCCAGGACCGGTTTCGACGATCCGAGGCCGATGATTGGCAGTGACTCGTTGGTGCCCGGGATCATCCTGGCGGGCAGTTTCTCCTGCCCGAGTAGCCTCGGCGGCCGGGTGAGCATGACGCCGAGCCCACCGAGCTGGACCAGAAATTCGCGTCGAGTCGTTTCGCGGATCGCTGACATGTTGCCTCGCTTCCGGCGTCACCGGTGTGTGTGCCTTATGACATGCATCCGCCCAGAGAATGCGCGGCGCTGAGCGTTCTGGGCAAGGTCGCCATGCGCTCAGTGCGACGCCGTTGAAGCACCCCGCTCATCGATTTCCCACCTCCACTCGACGATCCGCTTCCACGAGGCTTCCCCGTCCAGCGTGATCTCTCGGATGCGCCGACGCTAGTGCAGATATCCTCAGCGCCACGTAGAGTGGATACATCGCGTAGCCATCATGCCCCCGAGTACTACGACGATGACAAGGTCAGTCGGTTGAATTGCTGACGTCACTTCAAATCGAAGGTCGGTATGAGTGAATCCGTGATGACGAAGATCATCGGGACAGCGTCTGGAATCCTCAAACCGCTGGGGCTCTACAAGGTGAATGATGTTTACCTTGCTCCGGTCAACGAGAAGCTCTCCGCTTCGGCGGAGGAAGCGGATGCCGTGAAGCAGGATGTGCACGAATGCGGGAAGATCGTGGAGGCCATCAACGCCGGTGACAACGACAAGGCGGTGGGGCTCGTTCTAGAGTATTTCGAGATCGACGACGAGGTGGCGGAACACAATGACATCCGCGCCAGGGTCGAGTCGGGTTAGGTCCTCTCGGCTGCGGTCTCCGCGAAAGACAGTCCCGCCTTGATCGAGGAAATGGTTCGCTCGACCCGCTCCTGCCTCGAAGAAGCAATCACTATGACCGATCAACTGCTCCAGACCCTGGTGGAGACGTCTGACCTCGCGATGAGGAAGGTCAAGGAGTTGCCCGCAGTGGCTCTGGGGGATGGTCCCTCGCCGAGCGGCTGGGAACGCCGGAAGCCCTACAGAACACGGCGGAAAAGGCCAAAGAGGCCTAGGAACACGGCCGCTAGCTCAAGGCGGAACTGGAAAGCCTGACAAAGGGAGTCGGGGAAATCCCGACCACGGGCAAAGCTCGCGAGGTTGGTGGGAGTTGATCGGACGGGCAGGCTGCCGCCTTTAGCATGGCCAGCGTGTGGCGAGCCTCTGTCCGGAGCTCAGCCTCCCTTCAGCGTCATGCCCGCATAAAAGCGAATCCGATCTACGCTGCCGGCCGCCCTGCCAGCCTGTGGAGTATCGTGTACCAATGCTCCAGGGCTCTATAGAACCCGCGTACTGGAACGCGCTCATTCAGCCCATGCGCGAATTGGTCGCTGTCCTTGATGAACAATCCCATCACCCCGTACGTCGGGATGCCCCCAGCGCGGATTTCCTTTCCGTCCGTCCCGTAGGGTGCCATGTAGGGGATCACCGGAACGTCCGGGTATTGTGCATGGACCGCGGCGCTCACGGCTTCGAGCACATCGTCCCGAAGAGGTGAGGCGGGGCTAGCCATCGGCTCGGCCAGAACCTGGATCTCCAGTTGGGGCGTTGCAGCCACGCGCAGCAGTGTGGCGTAGACTGCCGCGACCTGCACGCCGGGAAAGATGCGACAGTTGACCGTCGCTGTTGCCGATTGCGGCAGCGCGTTCTCTGCGTGGCCTGCGCGTAGCATCGTCGCCACGCAGGTCGTGCGCGTTATCCCCACGATTTCCGGTTCGTGCCAAAGCACGTCGGCCGCCTGCGCGTCGTCAGGATTGTCCGCGAGCCGAGCCATGGCGTCTCCCACCTCACCGGGCATGACCTCGGCAGCGCCCTTCAGGTACAGGCGTGTAGCCTCGTTCACCATGACGGGGAAGCGATACGCTTCGATGTTCTTCAGCGCGGCGGCCAGATCGTAAATCGCGTTGTCGGTCCGGGGCGTCGAGCTGTGCCCTCCGGGATTCGTGACCGTCAGCTCGAACGTGGCGTACGTCTTCTCGGAGGTCTGGATCACGTAGCTGACGGCCTCGCCGTCTTCGCCGAGCCGGCCACCACCACCGTCCGCGTTGAGCGCGAACTCGGCGTCCGTCAGCTCACGGTGCGTCGTCACCATGCGGCGCGCCGACATCATTCCCGTTTCCTCGTCTCCGGTAAACGCGATGACGAGGTCGCGCGTCGGGACGAAGCCTTCAGCTTTCAACCGCAGGAATGTGGTGGTCAGCATCGTAATGCCGAACTTGTCATCGAAGCTGCCTCGCCCGAAGAAGTATCCGTCCTCTTCGATGAGCGTGAAGGGATCGCGCTCCCAGTCCTGCGGAAGGGCATCGACTACGTCCATGTGGGCCAAGAGCAGAATCGGACGCTCTCCGGACGATCCGTCGCCACGGTAGCGCACGATGAGCCCGGCCGTTTCCTCTCCGCCAGGAACCTGAAACGGGAGGACCTGCACGTCCTCTTCCGGGAATCCGCCCGCTTGAAACCGATCTGCCAGATAGGCGGCGACTTCGGGCACCCGGCCATGTGTTGCGGCAGACCGGTATCCGATGATGCTGCGATAGATATCCAGGGCTTCCAGCTGGTAGGGCTCGGTGTAGTCTGCGCTCGAGTTTTGGGCGGACATGCCCGCAGGAAGCAGGAGCAAGCTGAGGGCGACTGGAAATCTGTGCATCGCTTGGAGGCTCCGTGGAGTCATTGTGGACCCAGCAAGGTACGGGGACCCGGTGCGATCGTCATGCTTGCCAGCCACCCGCGCGTATCGGACGTTGCCTCGCGCCCGACTCTCCGATCCGCGAAGTGCCACGACCTGCAGTGAGTCCGTTTGCGCATCCCCAGCCGACCGCTATGGTATGCCCGATATGGCCCGCTTAGCGCTCCCGCGCCTACTCCTGATCCTGAGCATCTCCGCGCCGCTCTCTGTGAGCGCGCAGGGCGGGAACCCGTATGAGGGCGACCGTACCGCGATGCGCGCCGGCGCGGCCCTGTTCGGCACCCGCTGCGCCGAATGTCACGGTGCGGACGCCAAGGGCATCAGCGGTCCCGATCTGACCCTCATGTGGGCGGCTGGCACGAGTGACGACCGGGTCTTCCAAGTGATCCAGCGGGGCATCTCGGGCAGCATCATGCCCTCCAGCTCTGCGCCGGACCGCGAGATCTGGGCGATCGTCGCTCATGTGAAGGGCCTCAGCACGGTTTCGCCGTTCGAGAACGACACCGGGGATGCCGAACGCGGCCAGGAGGTCTTTTCCGGGACTTGCGTCCGCTGTCATACGGTGAACGGGCGCGGCGGGCATCTGGGCCCTGATCTGACACGCATCACCGTCGTCCGATCTCGCGACATGCTGATCCGGTCGATTCGCGACCCCAGTGCTTCGGTCGCGGCGGGCTACCGTGCGGTGACATTCGTCACACAAGATGGTCAGCGCGTCCGTGGCGTGACCAAGAGCGAGGACGTGTTCTCGATTCAGGTCGTGGATACGCGCGAGCGGCTCCAGGGATATCTCAAGGCGGATCTGCAGGAACTCACGCGAGTAGATCGCTCGCTAATGCCGCAATTCGGCTCAGACCGTCTCAGCGACAGCGATCTCGACGACCTGCTGCGATATCTCGGTACGCTGCGAGACGCTGACTCAAATGGCCGGTAGAGAGGTGCAATCAATGCTGCTCGGAAGATTTGTCAGAGGACTGGCCAGAAGCCTGACATGCGCCGCTGCCATGATCGCGCTGACAGGCCTCGGCACTTCGAGTCTGGTCGCACAGGACGGCGACCCCGGCGTCACCTATGCCGACATTCTCCAAGGATTCTCCGACCCCTCGAGCTGGCTGACTTTCTCCGGCGATTACAGCGGCCGACGCCACAGCCCGCTCACCCAGGTCACGCCCGAAAACGTGCACCGCCTCACACCGATTTGGACCTTCCAAACCGGTACGACGACCCGAGGCCGAGGCTTCGAGACCACCCCACTCGTATTGGACGGCGTGCTCTACGTCACCGGGTCGAACAACTTGGCGTGGGCGCTCGACGCCCGGACCGGACGCCAGTTCTGGCAGTATCGGCGCAACCTGCCGAACGATCTCACCTATGGCGCGAGCGCGCCCGTCAATCGTGGGTTCGGTATGCTCGGCGAGAGCCTCTTCATGGTGACGCTCGATGCGCACCTCGTGTCGCTCGACAGAAAGACCGGGAGCGTGCTCTGGGATATCGAGCTCGCGGACTACCACGTCGGTTATGCCGCGACCATGGCGCCGCTGGTCATCGACGGAAAAGTGATTGTCGGGATCTCGGGCGGCGAGTATGCGACGCGCGGCTTCGTCGACGCGTACGATCCGGAGACGGGCGAACGCATCTGGCGGTTCCACACGATCCCTGGGCCTGGCGAGCCCGGCAGTGAGACTTGGCCGCAGGACGCGGAAATCTTGGCCCGAGGCGGCGGTGGCACCTGGATGACTGGGAGCTACGATCCGGAGCTCGATCTCATCTATTGGGGCACCGGAAATCCGAATCCCGACTACTACGGCGACGACCGGCTGGGGGACAACCTCTATACGAACTCGCTCGTGGCGCTCGACGCCCAAACGGGCACACTGCGTTGGCATTACCAGTTCACGCCGCACGACCTGCACGACTGGGACTCCAACCATGTGCCTGTGCAGGCGGACATCATGTTTGGTGGCGAGCAGCGCAAGGTGGTCATGGTGGCCAACCGGAACGGGTTCTTCTATGTGCTCGACCGCACGACGGGTGAGCTTTTGCTCGGCAAGCCGTTCACGGAAACGACCTGGGCGCGCGAGATCGGGCCCGATGGGCGGCCCATAATCCTCAACGACGGTAGTGAAGGGTGTCTGCCGGACCCCTGGGGCAGCACCAACTTCATGCCGCCGTCGTTCAATCCCGATCTCGGCCTCTTCTTCGTCACCGCGCGCGAGACCTGCGCCACCTTCGCGCCTCAGGAGCCCGAGTTCGTCGAGGGTCGCAGCTCGTTCGGCGGCGTCGTCTGGATCGACCGCGACCATTGGTACAGCGCTCTGCGCGCGATCGACGTACAGACCGGCGAGCGTAAGTGGGAGTTCCGCTACCCGTCCGCCACCATGGCGGGGGTGATGAGCACGGCGTCCGGGCTCGTCTTCGCGGGTGACCACGAGGGCAATTTCATGGCGTTCGAGGCCAGCACCGGCCAGAACCTGTGGCATTACCAGACCGGCTCCCGCATCTGGGGCGCCGCGGCGATGACCCACATGCTCGATGGACGGCAGCACGTGCTGATTCCTTCAGGGACGACGCTGGTGGCTTTTGCGCTTCCGGAGAGCCGGCCGTAGCAGTTCCGCAGTTATGATTTATGGTTGAGACGCTTGCGATGAGCACGCGACTGCCTCATCGTAGCTCAAGGCTTGTGCACGTTGCCAAGGGGAGTGTTCGATGAATGCCAGACGGTTCGCTTTTTCGGTCTTAGCCCTTCTTGCGTTGCCGGTCGCGGTGAGCGCTCAATCGCACGATGCGAGTGTCGCTAACCACGAGCTGCATCTGTACGCTGCAGCCGACTTCGGCATCAATCCAGCCACGGTCACGTACTCGCGAGACATCGCGCCCATCCTCGAGCGCAGTTGCGTAAGCTGCCACCGCGCAGGTGGTGGCGCACCCATGTCGCTCAGGAGCTACGACGAAGTACGGCCAATGGCCCGGAGGATTCGGAACCGCACCGCCATCAGGGATCGCATGGGCGCGATGCCCCCGTGGTTCGTGGAGAAGGACATCGGCATCCACTCCGCCTTCAAGGACGACTATTCGCTCAGCAACGAAGAGCTGGCCAAGATTCAGGCATGGGCGGACAACGGAGCTCCTGAAGGCAACCGGGCGGACATGCCAGCGCCGCGGGATTTTGCCGATTCCGGAGCATGGACGATCGGAACGCCAGATCTCGTCCTGCGCTCGGTTGACAAGACGATGCCGCCCGTGGGACCCGATCGCTGGGGAGATATCGGCCTGGTGCCGACGGGACTGACCGAAGACCGTTACGTCATGGCCGTGGAGGTCCGCGAAGTCAACGACATCCCGGCGGAGAACGAGAGCAGCACCGTCGGTGGCCGCTACGTCTTCCACCACATGACCTATACGAGTGGCGTGCTGAGTGAGGACGGCACCGAGGTGGTCGGTCAAAGGACGAGCTGGCCCATCCACGAGGTCGGGCGCAATGCGGACGTGTTCCCGGACAAGGCTGGCAGGCTGCTGCGCGCGGGTTCGGCGCTACACCTCGGTGCGTCGCATCTGCACGCGAACGGCCGTGAGACGATCGGGCACCTCGAGTTCGGCTTCAAGTTCTTCCCGCCGGACTACGAGCCCGAGTACATGAACCGGGGCCCGCGTCTTGGCAACGGCGTCGACATCGACGTGGCGCCGAACAAAGCGAACCAGGAATTCCATTCCTACCAGGTACTGCAGCAGCACACCAAGATCGTCGCATTCGAACCGCATCTACATGCACCGGGTGTACGGATGTGCATGGAGGCGATCTGGGGCCACAACCAGTTCACGCTCAGCTGCGTTGGCTACTCTCACAATTGGGTCAAGCAGTACGTCTTCGAGGACGACGCCGCGCCGTTGTTGCCCAAAGGCACGATCCTGCACGTCATCGGCTTCCTCGACACCACGGAAGGCAATCCGAACGTCGCGGACTCGAGAAACTGGGCTGGAGGCGGTCGGCGCTCGGTCTCCAACATGTTCATCGACCTCGGCTACTCGGTCACGCTCACCGAAGAGCAGTTCCAGGCGGAAATGGCGGCTCGACGCGCGATGATGAAGGACAGGAACGACTACGACGTCGGGTGTCCGCTGTGTTGGGCTCCCGTCGTGACCGACATGGAGGAGGGACCGACGGGAGGAAGGGAGAACCAGTGATACGCGGCAGCGCTCTGTCGTCTACTGCCCGGGGGCTGTTGTTAGCGCTGCTTTCGGTCCTTTTCCTGGTTCCGGCGGCTGAAGGTCAGACGCGGTTTATGCACCTGACCGACCAGACCGTGGCGCCTGCCTTCGAGGGCTGGTGGCCTAACGACGACGGGACGTACACGCTGTTCATGGGGTACATGAACTCCAATTGGGAGCAGGAATTCGATATCCCGGTTGGTCCGGACAACTACTTTACGTTTACAGAGGCCGCGGGGCTGGACGATCTCGAGCGGGAGGCGTACGACGCTTCCTCCGCCGACCAGGGCCAGCCGACGCATTTCTATCCGCGACGGAACCCCTTCCTGTTCACCATTCGCGTGCCCGGGGACTTCGGCTCCACGGAGCTGGTCTGGACGCTCAACACGCGAGGGATGACACTGCGCGCGTTTGCCTCGCTGGCACCGGACTACCGGATCGACCCGCAGGTGATCTCCACTGAAGTTGGGGGGAATTTCGGAAGCCTCAGCGACGCGCTCCGCACCAACATTCCTCCTGAGCTCGAGATCCAGGGGGATGACCATGTCAGCATCGGAGTCGGTCAGGCGCTGACCGTGGTCGCGAAGGCTCACGACCCCGACAACCTCCCCGCCAGACGCAATCGAGGCGGACCGCCATCGACTCTGGCCCAACTGTACCGGCCTCCTTCGTCCATCGTAGTGCTCAGTGGACCGGGCATGCGGCTGTCGTGGATCGTGTACCGCGGTAATGCCGAACAAGTGACTTTTTCGCCAACGCAGATGAAGACGTGGACGGACTCACGGGTGTGGGGCAACTCTCCGTGGTCGCCGCCCTGGATCATCCCCGAGCCGCCTGAGGATGGCAGGTGGGTCGCCGAAGCGACCTTCACGGAGCCGGGCAACTACGTGCTGCGCGCGGTCGCCAGCGACGGCTCGATGTTCACGTACAAGGACCTCATGGTCACGGTGACCCCGATCTCAGACTTGGACCAAGGGAAGTGACATGAAAGCATGGAACGGAAAGTCGATGCACATCGTGCTCGCGCTGGCGCTCATCGGGGTGGGAGTCTTCGGGTTCTCGTTGCTCACGAACCCTACTGAGTCGATGGCGCAGCAGCAGAGCCGTTTCATGGGTGGCAACCCGTCCGTGGTGGACAGTGAAGATGTGAACACGCTGCGTCTGCTCTTCCCGGCCGGCAGCCGCTCGAACTGGCACTCGCATTCCTGGGGCCAGCTCTTGATGGTGGAGGAAGGCGGAGGCCGGACGCAGGTGCGTGGGCAGTCGCTAGAGATCATGGAGCCGGGCCAGCCGTGGTGGACGGACGCGGGCGTCGAGCACTGGCACGGCGCCGGGCTCGATGAAGACGCGCTTCAAATGACGATCTACAGCGGCACCGTGGATTGGTTGGAGCCCGTGAGCGACGACGTGTACCGGGCGGCTCCCGGCAGGTAGGTCAGTTCTCGAAGAACCTCCTCAGGTTCTCGTCGGTGAGGGCCGGGACGAACTTCTCACGGTCGGCCCAGATCTGCTTCAGGGTGATGTCGATTCCTGCCGAAGCCGTGTAGGCCGCAGCCAGTGCCACGGTGCGTTCGGTCGGGATCGGCGCCGCCGAAGCGTACTCCGCGAGGTCATCGTAGCCGGCGTTCTCCGACGCGATCCACAGGGCGAGCTGCTCGACGGTCGGCGCGATCTGTGGGTGAAGGCCCGTCCCTTGGAACAGCCACGTCACGTTCCGAGTGGCGCGGTGCTCGTCGGCCGATCGGATTTCCAGTCGATCCCCCGCCTCAGGTACGGGTAGGGTGCGATGCGCCTTGCGCACCATGACCGACCAGGACTGGGGACCGTCCTCGGTGAGGAGGATGACTCCGTCTCTGCTCGCCACCATGTCACTGCTGCCACCGGCGGATTCGAAGTATGTGCCGACTGGGAACGTGATCACCATCGATTCGGACCGGGTCCGGTTGATCGTCAGGCTGAGCGTCTCCGGCCCCTGACCTGACGTGCTGACTTCGATATGGCCGCCGCGGATCGCATCGAGCACGTCATAGTCCGCGATCACCGTTCGGGGCTCGATGCCTGGGGCGCCGTCCCAGTCGGTGGACTGAAAGATGAACATGTGCTGACCGGGCAGGAACTCGTGCAGCTCGACGAGCTCGAATCCTGCCGGATTCCACTCGCTCAGAACCTGTCGGACCGACATTCGGTGGTCGGCTTTGATGTGGTCGCCCGTCCCGTCCTCAACACGATATTCGACTAGTGCCACGCGCCCGTCGGGCTTGAGCGACTGCCGCAGCTTGGTGAGCACGGTCACGGGGTCGGACAGCTCGTGATACACGTCGACGATCAGGATCCAGTCGATCTCACCCTCGGGCAGCTTCGGGTCGTCGGGTTCGCTCAGCACGGGAACGATGCCGGTGAGTCCTTCGCGTTCGATGTGACCTCGCAGGATGTCCAGCATTTCGGACTGGATGTCCACGCCGTAGACCGTCCCGGTCGGAGCCACGAGCCTGGCCATCCTACGCGCGTGGTATCCGGATCCGACTCCCAGGTCCGCAACCACGTCTCCGTCTCCGAGGCCCATCGCCGCCAGCATGTCGTCGGGCATTTCCTCCGCGACGCGCTCAGGACGCTCGAGCCACGGCGCCCCCAGGTACGACATGAACTGTGCCGGGACGCGCTCGGGAAGCTCTAGAGGCAGCTCCTGTGTGGAGGCTGAACTCGGCGCGAGGCCGAGCAGGAGGCCTACACATCCGCATACTGCGGTCTTCATTCTTAGCATTGCCAGCTCCGGTGACGCATGGCTCGTGGAGGGACGATGATATCGCCACAACGTGGACCTGCGCCAAGGCGGACGAGTACGGGCGTTGCGCCCGGTCCTCCCCGTGTCCCATCCTGAAGCACCAGGTCGCCCGAGCGTGGGCCACCCTGGTGACCCAGGTGTATTACACGTTCCGACCGATCGGGAGGGCCAATTCGATGTCCACCAGACTTTCGAGTTTTGTCGTCGCAGCGACACTGATCGGCGTTCCGTCCGCCGCTCAGGAGCTGCCACCGGGCTACCTCGACCCTGCTCCAGTATTGCAGGCTGCCGCCGAGGCGATCGGCGTCGCCAACCTTCGCTGCGTGACGATCTCGGGCAGTGCCTATGCGGGCATGGTGGGCCAGCAGCGGCTGAACGGCTACGAAGTGGATTGGCCGCGCGGCGAACGGCTGACCAATTTCCGCCGCACGATGAACTGGGAGGCCGGCACGTCGGTGGAAGCGTTCGATCGTGAACCTGGCCTCAATCCAGCGTCGTGGAAGTGGGGGCTCGGGTGGCGAGGCGGAACACCGCTGCAGCGCAACAGTCGCCAACTCTTCGCGGTAAACGGCACGCACGCATGGCACGTGGATGGGCAGGGTAGCGCGCCCGTGGCGGCGCCGCCCGAGGACGCCGAACGCTGGCAGCTCGACATGTGGCTCAATCCGCACGGCTTCCTCAAGGCGGCCATGATGCCGGGCGCCGACCCGCGCGCCACCTGGCGCTGGGAGCTCGGCGAGATGGGTCGGGACGGCGCGACGGTATCGCCCGAAAAAATGACGATCGTGTCGATCACCGTGCTGGGGAAGTACAGGGTGGACGCCACCATCAACAGTGAGAATCTGCTGCAGCGCATCCACACCTGGGTGCCCGATCCCGTGCTTGGAGACATGAACTACGAGCATGAATTCACCAACGCGAGCTATGTGGATCTAGGCGACGGCATTCGTTTTCCCGCCGGCTGGCATCACCATCAGGGCTGGGACGACAACTACCAGGCGCAGAGCGTCAACGCCGGCCACAATGCGTTCGGCGGAACGCTTGCGGACATCCGAGCCAACGACTGCGACGACCCCGTCACGGTTCCCGACGTGGTTCTGCGGGCCGACTTCCCGGTCGAGGTCACGACGCTCGAGGTAGCCGACGGCGTGTGGCTGCTCGGCGGGTCGTCTCACAACAGCGTGGCCATCGAGTTCGACGACTACATCACGGTCGTGGAGGCCCCTCTCGACGAGCGGCGTAGCCTCGCGGTCATCGATGAGATCGTTCGGCTCGTGCCTGACAAGCCGATCCGCTTCCTCATCAACACGCACCAGCACCACGATCACATCGGCGGGCTGCGCACGTATATGCATGTCGGCGCCACCATCGTCACGCATTGGAAGAACTACGAGTTCTACACACGCGACGTGCTCAATTACGCGCCCCGTACGCTGGCCCCGGACATGCTGGCGCTATGGCCGCCGACGGAGCTCGCTGAGGGCTACCAGTACGAGACGGTGCGTGAGAACTACTGGCTGAGCGGAGGGGAGCGTTCGATGCACGTCTCCTATGTACACCCGCTGCCCCATGTCGAGGGAATGCTGGTCGCCTATCTGCCGAACGAGAAGATCCTGATCGAGGCTGACCTTTCGGATAGCCGGACCCTATTGGGCCACGTGCAACGACTCGGGCTGGACGTCGAGACGATCGTGCCGATCCATGGGCTACCCGTTGCGTGGTCGGACTTCGTGGAACAGCTCGATTCCGGACGATAGCTTAACCGGAGACGGGGAAGTCGAGGCGTCGGGCCCACGAACTGCCAAATGGGAGAGCAACACAATGCAGCATGCCCAGCGAACAAGCGTGAGCACCCTTGTCGGTTTGGTGTTGTTGGGTGTCGCTTGGGGCGGGACATTGACCGCCCAGACGTCCACGACCAACCCGTACCGCGCCACCTTTGGCTGGGAGAAGCTGCCCGAAGGAAGAAGCCTTGGGGTCATCAGCGGGGTCATCCCCGACCCCGACGGAGTGCACCTGTGGATTCTGGACCGGTGCGGCGGCAATGGGTGCGCCGGCACCGACCTGGACCCGATCCTGAAGTTCGACCTCGACGGCAACCTGGTGGACAGCTTCGGGGCCGGCATGTTTGCCTTTCCGCACGGCTTCGCTCTGGACCGCGATGGCTTTCTGTGGGTCACCGAAGGCGGCTCGCACGGCGACGCTCGAGCCACGCTGGGTGAGAGCATGGGCATCGGGCATCAGGTCCTGAAGCTCACCAAGCAGGGAGAGGTGGTGATGCGGTTGGGTGAAGCCGCAGTCTGGGGGGACGACGAAAATCACTTCAATGGCCCGTCGGGCGTCGCGATCGCTGCCAACGGTGACATCTGGGTCTCGGATGGGCACAGGGGTGGGAACAACCGCATCGTCAAGTTCACTCGCGACGGGATGTTCGTGCTCGCGGTGGGGGGCGGTGTCGGATCGGAGAGCCGGGAGCCGAGTCGGTTCAGTGACGCCCACGACATCAAGATCGATTCCCAGGACCGCGTTCTGGTCGCTGATCGCGGCAACAGCCGCATCCAGGTCTTCGATCAGGACGGCGAGCTGCTCTATATCTGGACGCACTACGGCAAGCCGAGCGGGCTCTTCATCGATCGCAACGACATTCTTTATGCGGGCGATGGCCTCTCGGGCCAGCTACGGACCGGGCCGCCCGACCCGTGGCGCAGCAACTTCGGCTGGGAGAAGGGCATCCGGATCGGGGACTTGAAGACCGAACAGGCGTGGGTCACACACTTCATTCCCCAACACGACGTGGACGTCGGCGCCGGTATCGAGTTCCTCGGTGTGGACTTCGACGGAAACATCTACGCGGGTGAGGTCACGCGCGCGCGGCTGGTGAGGTACGTGCCCTTCAGGCCGCCGGAGATCCGGTGAGGAATGGTGCTGTGTGATTCGATACCGAGGCGGGAGTGACTCGGTCGTGAGGCCCTGGAGCAGGCTCCGCTGGCTGGTCCCGGCATTCTGGCTGACCACCACGCTTGTCGCGTGTGACGCCTCGACGCCGACCGACCCGGCATCCCCGACCGGCACCGAGCCATCGGTCGACCTGGGTGTCGAGCTTCATGAGCCGGAGTCGGTTGGCATGTCCACTGCGGGCCTTGCGCGGCTGAAGGGCGGCATGCAGGAGCTGATCAATCAGGGACGCTTGGCTGGCATGACCACGATGTTGGCGCGACACGGCAAGATCGTGCATTTCGCGACCTACGGCGCGCGAGACCGCGAGGCCGGACGCGCGATGCCGCCGGACGCCATCTTCCGCATCTACTCGATGACCAAGCCCATCATCGGCGTGGGCCTGATGACGCTCTACGAGGAGGGCAGGTTCCAGCTCTCCGATCCCGTGGCGATGTATATCCCGGAGTTCGCCGACCTCGAGGTCGCATCAGGCGTGGGTGCCAGCGGCCCGCTCGTCGAGGAAGCCGACCACCTCATGACGATCCGGGAATTGATGACCCACACGGCGGGCCTCACCTACGGCGTCTTCTCGAATTCCCAGGTCGACGCGATCTATCGCGACGTCGACGTGCTCGACCGCGGTGGCACCCTCTCGGACATGATCACGAAGCTCTCGCACATCCCGTTGTGGGGGCAGCCCGGGGCTCAGTGGCACTACAGCGTCGCTGTGGACGTGCAGGGGTATCTGATCGAAGTGCTCTCGGGTCAGCCGCTCGACACCTTCCTACAGGATCGCGTCCTGGGCCCCCTCGGCATGGTGGACAGCGGCTTCCATGTGCATGCGGACAAGGCGGACCGCTTCACGCAGGTATACACCTACGACCTGCTGGGCAATCTCACCGTGGGTGAGACCGCCTCGAGGGCCAGCGAGTGGAAGCAACCGGCGACATTCTTCTCAGGCGGTGGGGGATTCGTCTCCACGACGCTGGACTACATGCGCTTCTGTCTCATGCTGCTCAACGATGGAGAGCTGGACGGCGTGAGGGTCCTCTCGCAGGAGACCGTCTCGCTCATGCGCAGCGACCATCTTCCGGCGGGGGTCAGTTTCTCAGGTGGCCGGGAGGGGTTCGGTTTGGACTTCGCGGTCGTTTTGGATCCGTCACAGGGCGACGGCGTCTCCGCGGGAACCTACTACTGGGGTGGAGCCGCCGGCACGTGGTTCTGGATCGATCCGAAGGAAGACCTGGCCTTCGTAGGCATGATCCAGCAATTCGGCAATCGGCCTGATGTGCGCGGGTCTTCGCGACAGTACGTGTACGACGCGATTACTGTGCGCGCGAACTGAGTGGAGCGTGAGCATTTGCTGGAGACGGCTCCGATCCCGGGCGGCAGTAGCGGGCTCGGACTCTACCAGCGCGGCTCAGACTATCTGATCAAGATCGTGGGCGGCCAGGGCCTCATGAGCGCCCGCGCACATGGATCAGAGGAGGCTCTGGGCGAAATCTCGTGCGCCGAGTTCGCTCAGCGGGAAGGCGCCCGGATACTGATCGGCGGCCTGGGCGTGGGCTTCACGTTGTCCTCTGTACTGAGGCAACTCGGGCCCGACACCGAGGTCATCGTGGCCGAATTGGTGCCGGCGGTCGTGCCGAAGGCCTTCGTGACATCGCGAACGACGATTGCGTCAGCTGCCATCAACGCAGTCTCAGCGCCGCCAGAGAGCCAGGCATCCCCCGTCCCGCTATCTGCACCACGATGTACTGCTGATCGTCGTGCATGTAGCCCATCATCCCATACTGTCCGGGCGCCGGAATCTCGACCGTGGCCAACCGCTCACCGGTCATCTTGTCCACAGCGCGCAGCACGGCTGCGCCTCCCGCACCCTCCGCGGTGATGAGCAGCGTCGGTGTGACCATCGTGATGGGATAGGAGAGGCGTCCGGTATTGGGAAACTCCACGCCTTGCAGCGCTTCATGGTTGCGGATGTAGTCGGGTGTGTCGCCATTCGGCACTGCCCAGAGGTGCTCGCCCGTGTTCATGTCGATTGCGACCACCTGGCTGTACGGCGGCTTCCAGATGGGCAGTCCCTGAGGACCCCGGAAATCTCCGCGATTCAGGACAGCCCACTCGGCGATCGTCGCGCCGGTGGTCATGATGTCGTCCGGACGGTCCAGATCCTGGCCGGGCACGATGTTCTCGGACCGGCATCCCCTGCGCGTGGACACGTATAGGATGCCGCTCAGCGGGTCGGCCGAGGTCGGACCGTTGATATTGGTCGCCCCGTTCGGGCAGCTCACGAAAGAGCGTTGACCCGAAGGATGCCCGGTCTCGATCGGCGGATTGAAGATCGGCCCGATTCGGTAGTGCTCGACTATCTCGAGCGCCTCCGCCCGCAACTGGGGCGTGAAGTCGATGAGGTCGTCTACGGTGAGGCCCTGCATCTCGTACGCTGCTGGCTTCGTGGGGAAGGGCTGCGTGGGCGACAGCGACTCGCCTGGCACCTCCGACGCTGGAACCGGGCGCTCCACGATGGGCCAGATCGGTTCACCGGTCTCGCGGTTGAAGGTGTAGGCCCACCCTTGCTTGGTGGTCTGGACCAGGATCGGAGTCGGTTGCCCATCGACGACCACATCCAGCGCGATTGGCGCAGTGGGGTTGTCGAAATTCCAGATGTCGTGGTGGACGGTTTGAAAGTGCCATACGCGTTCGCCCGTCTGCACGTCCAGCGCAATGACGCTGGTTCCGAACAGGCCATCGCCCGGTCGGAAACCTCCAAAGAAGTCGATGGTGGGTGGGTTTGTGGGGATGTACACGAGGCCCCTCTCGGGGTCCGCCGACATGGGAGCCCACGATGAGACGTCCCCGGTGCGCTGCCAGGCGTCATTCTCCCAGGTCTCGTGACCGAACTCCCCGGGCCGGGGAATGACGTGGAACTTCCACTTGTTCGCCCCGGTCCGCGTGTCGTAGCCCAGAATATCCCCCGGCACCATTTCGATCCGGGTCTGGTGGTAGCCTTGCTCGGCTGAATTACCGACCACTACGACCCCGTTCACCACGATGGGTGGGGACGAGCTGGTGATGTGCCCGAGCTCTCGAGGGATGCCAAAGTCCGGGTCGTAGGGGCCACCATCCCAGCTTTCCCACGGCTCCCAGCCCCGCAGGAGGTCCGGGAGCAGATCCACGACGCCGGTCTGCGGAAAGTCGGGCAGCGGCACGGGTGTGCCCCAGTCCTCCAGGGGCAGGCCTGTCTTGGCATCGAGCGCGTAGAGGAAGAAGGCCGGACTGCTGATATAGATCACGCCACGGCCATCTACGTCGCTGAAAGCCACTCCCTTCCCGTAGCCGTTCCGCATGCCGCGATCGAAGCGCGTGGTGTGGGGCTCGCGGAACGTCCAGAGTGTCTCGCCCGTCGCGGGGTCGAGCGCGACGACGGTCCTACGCTCGCCCGCGACGGTATAGAGCATGCCGTCCACGTAGAGCGGCGTGGAGCGTGATACGGCGAGCGGATTCGGTCCGTAGTTGTCACCCCTCCAGATCCACGCGACTTCCAAGTTCTCGAAATTGTCGGCGTTGATCTGACTGAGCGGCGAGTAGCGGGTGTGGGCCGCATCGCCTCCGATGTAACGCCACTCCGTAGCAGCCGCGTCTGGCTCTTGGGCGGAGAGACGCACCCCGGCGGCGACCGGAAACTGGTCGACCGCCGGAGCGAGTACGATCGCCCCGATACTGAGGGTGAGCGAGAACCTCACGATTCAGCCGGTAGGGTATTCGCGCGGCAGCTGGCCGACGATCTTGTCGGGGTCCGCACCCTCTATGGGTTCGAATTTCTGCACGCGGCCCATGAAGCAGTCCGCCAGGAAGAGGTTGCCGTCTTGGTCGGTGGTGATCCCGTGCGAGCAGGCGATGCGTCCGGCGGGCGTGCCCGGAGCGCCCCAGCTGTAAAGGAAATTCCCCTCCAGATCGAATTTGAGGATCCGATTCGTTGGCGCATCACCGACCCAGATGTGGCCGTCGGTGGTGACCATGTGGTTGGCCATCAATGTGCCCTGGTTGCCGAGCCAGTGCGGTGAGGTGAGCGGCCACATGTCGAGGAAGACGCCGTTCTCATCGAAGACCTGCATGCGGGCGTGTCCGCGGTCGATGACGAAGAGCCGACGGTCCGCGCTGATCGCGATGCTGTGCGGGTTGTTGAATTCGCTCGGGCCGGGGTTCTGTGGATCCTCAGGGGCCTGGCCCCAATCCATGAGGAAGTTGCCGTCCGGGTCGAACTTGGCGATGCGCTTGCCGTCGTAACCATCGCTGATGAAGTACGTGCCGTCGGGCAACCACGCGATGTCGGTCGGGCGGGCAAAGTTGTTGGGTCCGCGCCCCGGCACACCCAACTCACCGTGAGTGCGCACGAGCTCGCCTTCGTAGGTGAACTTGTAGATCACGTGGAGCTGGTCGTCGATGATCCACACGTGCTTCTCTTGATCGTACGGGCTCATCTTGATTTGGTGCGGTCCCCGCCCGCAGGGCTGCAGCGCGAAGAGCGAGTCGAGGTGCGGCCACGTCTCGACGAGATTTCCCTCTCCGTCGTACACGTTGATGCTGTGGTGCCATCGCCGTTCGTAGCCGCGGCGATTCTGAGTCGGCTGGCACCTAGAGCTGAGGCCGTCCGTTGTCGGCGGCGCGTTCCCCACCACGTTGGTGGCGCCGTATGCTGTCCACGGGTCGACGCCCTCAGGAAGCGGGAGTTCCCCACGCATCGCGACCCAGATCCGATCCGGACTCTCGGCGTATACACCACCGAAGGATCCCCACGTCCAACCGTCATGCGAGTGGTCATCGTCGGGCAGTGGCTTGGGCCAGTCCGTGCGGACCTGATAATGACCGGTCGGCCAGTCCTGATGGCTCCAGCGGGTCCCATCGGCCATCGCCTGGTCCGCCTCCGCGTCCTCGGCGGGCGCGCAGCTCGTCAGACACACCAGGGGAACTAGGAACACCATTGCCATCATCCGTGGCGAGCGATTGCCGTTGCTCATGGGGCACCTCCTAAGGTTGGAATCTCCCTCAGGATATGCCCTAGGGCGCTCACACGCACCGTCGCGAGCGCTAAGGCTCGAGCCGGGCTGCTGGACAGACGGTCGCGAGAGGGCCACCCTAGCAGCCGATTCAGTCCCACCATCTGAGGCGAGGCTTCCCATGAGCGAGAGGTGCCCGGCGACGCTGTCACGACTCATTGGTTCGAGCATGGCCTTGGCTCTTGTTCTTGTCGGGAGCGCCGCGCTTCCCGCCGTGGCTCAGGACTACGGCAATCCCTATGGCGAGTGGCGGTACTGGGGTGCCGATCAGCGTAGCACGAGGTACTCCCCGCTCGACCAGATCAACGCCGAGAACTTCGAGAATCTGGAAGTCGCGTGGGTGTGGCGCGGAGACAACTTCGGGCCGGAGCCCGACTTCATCATGCGCTCGACGCCGATCTACGCGGATGGCTTGGTATACACGGTCGCCGGGCAGCGGCGCACGTTGGCCGCGCTCGACCCTGCGACCGGTGAGACGCTTTGGACCTTCCGCGAACCGTACACGGAGCGCTGGCAGGGCTCACCCCGCAAGAACTATGGCCGCGGCGTCGCTTACGGCGAGATCGACGGCAGGGGCGTGATCTATTTGGTCACGCCAGGTTTCTTCTTGCACGCCTTGGACGCCAAGACAGGCGCGCCATTAGAAGGCTTCGGGGGCCAGATCCCGATCGACGGGTTCCGTGAGACCGGGACCGTCGACATGCTGGCGACGCTCGGACATCCCTACGACGTGTACTCGGGCATCGACCCGACGCGCGGCGCGATCACGACCTCATCGGCCCCGCTTCTAGTAAACGGGGTGCTCGTGGTCGGGAATTCAGCGCACCAGGGCGGTAGCTACGCGAGGATCGAGAACGTGCCGGGAGACGTTCAGGCGTTCGATGCCAGGACGGGCGAGCACCTGTGGACCTTCCATACGATTCCTCGGCCCGGTGAGTTCGGGAACGACACCTGGGAAGAGGATGCGTGGCGGTGGGCCGGCAACGTGAATGCATGGCCGCCGCTGTCGGCGGACGCCGAGCTCGGCATCGTCTATCTGCCCACTGACGCGCCCACCAACGACTACTACGGCGGGTTCCGACCGGGCGCCAACCTCTTCGGTAGCAGCCTGATCGCGGTCGACGTGCAGACGGGCGAGAGACGGTGGCACTTCCAGATGATTCACCACGACATCTGGGACTGGGACATCCCGGTCCCTCCGATTCTCGTGGACGTTACGGTGGATGGCGTGGACATCCCCGCCGTCGTGCAGACCACCAAGCAGACCTTCGTCTACGCCTTCAATCGTGAGACCGGGGAACCGATCTGGCCGATCCCGGAGACGCCCGTGCCGCCCGGCGACGTGCCCGGAGAGTGGTATTCGCCCACGCAGCCCATTCCGTCCCGTCCCGCCGGCTACGAGCTGCAGGGGCTCACCGTGGACGATCTCATCGACTTCACGCCCGAGCTGCGCGCGATGGCGATCGAGCAGGTCAGCGACATCAAGCTGGGGCCGATCTTCACCCCGTGGGTGCACGTGGGGAACGCTGATGCCTACCGGGCCACCGCTCAGTGTCCGAGCGCGACCGGCGGCACGAACATCATAGGCGGGACAGTCATGGATCCCGAAAGCGGGATCATGTACGTCGCTTCCCGAAAGGCATGTACCGGAGGCGTGCTCGCGGCAGGATCGGAGCGCGACGACGGCGGTCCCGGCGGTATCGGTGTCACCGTGGTGGACTGGATGTCCGGCGGAGGCGGCGGATTTGCAGCCATGCAGGGTCTCCCGATCTTCAAGCCACCCTACGGCCGCATCACCGCGATCGACATGAACACCGGGGAGCACCTGTGGTGGATTCCGAACGGAGACACGCCGGACAGGATCACTAACCACCCGCTGCTTGCTGGCCTCGATATCCCCAATACCGGTTTCCAAGGTCACTCCACGGCACTCGTCACGGGCAGCCTCCTGATGTTCGCCGAAGGACGAGGCGGACGGGCTCTTTGGTATGCGGCAGACAAGCGGACCGGTGAGAGGATCGGGTCGGTGGAGATTCCGGCGCCCTCGAGCACCGCGCCCATGACCTACATGCACGAGGGCGTGCAGTACATCATCGTGCCCATTGCCGGGAATGGGATTCCGGGGTCGCTGGCGGCGTTGCGGCTACGCTAGCGGAGGGGGTGTAGCGGGGGCATAACGGGCATAGCGGGGCGGACGCTAGCGGAAGCTCGGAGCCTATCCGTAGCGCACCCGGGCGCGCTCGCGTGCCTTCTCAGCCTCGACCTCGCGGTCCCTCGGAGGCGCGTTGGTCACCAGCGAGTCGATCAGCTCTCTCGTCACCCCGGCGACACGGTCGACCGCGGTGCTCAATCCCTCCTCGTTCGCCTGCGAGGGCTTCGTATAGCCGCTCACCTTGCGCACGTACTGTAAAGAGGACGCACGGATCTCCTCTTCGGTGACGATCGGGTCGTAGTTGAAGAGGGGCGGATGTTTCTGTACATGGGCATCTCGGGGAAGGGGACTGGTGGTTCAACGTAGTACGCCGGGTGGTGCCTGGCCCACGTCGGGCGACCGCCGACTTCAGCCGGTCTCTGGCGTCAACCCAGCCGCTGCGATCCCCGCGACACCGCACACCTCATCGTTGTCTGACGTGTCGCCGGTTACTCCCACCGCCCCGACGATGGCTCCGTCGGAGTCTTTCACGAGCAGCCCACCCGGAACCGGTATCAGCGCACCACCAATCGCCGACGCGGCCGCCGAGACGAAATAGGCTTGCTTCTCGGCGCGGGCCATGAGCGCGCGTGATCCCACGCCCAGACCGATCGCGCCGTATGCTTTTCCGTGCGCGATCTGGAATCGCAGATTCGATGCTCCGTCCTCGCGCTCGAAGGCCTTCAAGTGCCCTCCCGCGTCGAGGACTACCACGGACAACGGCGCGAGCCCGAGTTCGTGGCCCTTTGCCAGGGTCGCCGCAATGATCGTGCGGGCGGTGGGGAGATCGATGATGGTCACCTGCTACTCCATGCCTTGGGTTCCTGGGGACTCCTCCAGCGGTCGGATGTAGCCTATCGGTAGGCACTGCGTAGGGCGAGCGCCGCCAAGGGTTATACTACTCGTCGCTGGCGCAGAGCACCTCCGCCAGCTTCCCGCCCACCTCGGAAGCCTCCTCAGCCGTCAGAACCAACGGAGGCAGCAGCCGCAGCACGCTCTTCCCCGCACTGAGCGCGAGCACGCCCCGCTCCTGGAGTGCCTGCCCGTGCGGCAGGGCGAGGAAGAGCAGATCGGACTCGGGCAAGTCGTCCGGCTGGCAAAAACGCAGGTCGGTCACCCCCCTGAGATTGGGGTGCGCGCGCGCTACGGGCTTCCCGGCGAGGCGACGTGAGGACCCCCCCGCGATCGTGACCTCGGGGTGTAGGATCAAAAGCCTCAGGAGCTCGCCGCCCCCGGGGTGCTCTATCGCATCCTCCAGGCGCTCGCCTTGCAGGGCGTCAACCTCGCCGAAGTCGCGTCGACCACGACGGAATTCCACGTCTATCTTGCTGAAGACGATGTCATGCTCGCGCTCGATTCTCTCTATGGAGCATTTCGCTGAGCTCTGCCGCCGTTTGACACGACGACAAGACGGCGGCGACAATGTGGCATGCGTTCGTCCGTCCTCGAGCGACCGAGCCTGACCACGGGTGCGGTCCTTCTGCTTTTGGCCCCGCTCTTTGCCGGGCTCCACCACCATGAGGTGGATCACGACGGTGCGACGCGGCACCTCGAGGCACCGCACGAGGGCCACGAGATCGCCCCCGCGGAGACGGGTGACCGCATCCCATCGACCGGGCTAACGCTCTCCGGCGAGGGCGCTCCCGGGCCTGCGATCGACCTCGAATCGGGGATCACGCTTCGAGTAGAGCATGTGACTTCGGAGGATCGCCATCACCCGGCGCGTGCTCCGCCCGGCTCACGCAGGTCCCGGGCTCCTCCCTTCCTTTCTTAGCACCGCTCCGGCCCGGAGCCGCGGCGCCTTGTCGTCGTGTGCCCACCAGCGGTGTGGTCGCCAGCGCTCAGCTGGTCGTCTTCCGTTCATCTGATTTTCCATGTGCTGACAGCGTCACGTCGCTGGAGCCCTGAACAACCGAGTATGAACACGTCATCGATTCTATGTACTGCCGCCTTCGTGGTGGTTGCTGGCGCGGCACCGGTCCGTGCGCAGGTGGAGTCGTCCGCTCCGCTTTCGCTTCAGGAGGCCCTGGAGCTCTCCGGGCGCAACAGCCCCGAGCTTCGTATGGCGCGGAGTCGACTCCGCGTGGCACTTGGCCAAGCGCGTCAGGGCCGGGCGATTCCCAACCCTACAGCCTCGATCACCAACGAGGATCTGGGTCCCTATTCCGAGCGTTACGTGAACCTCTCTCAGCGCTTGGACTTCGTGTGGGAAGGCGGGTCCAAGGGGCGGCGGTCCGAGGCTCGCGCGAGCGAGGCGCGAGGGGTGTTCCAGGCGGACAGCGCCCGGATCGCGCTCGAGGTGAAGCGGGCCTATGTCGATGCCTGGCAGCAGGCTCGCGTCGTGCTCGCCTTGAGCGAAGTAGACGGTGTAGTCGCCGAAGTTCTCGACGATGCCCGGGCACGGTTCGCCGAGGGGGACCTGGCCGGGTACGATCTGCGCAGGCTACGGGTGGCGAGGGCGAGTATGGGACGGAGGCTGATACGAGCTGATGTGTCCCTAGCCGGGGCCGAGCGAACGTTGGGCTCGCTGGTTTCAGGCGATGCGTCGGTGCCCAGGGTCCGGCCGGGAGCCGCGTTGGATGTCGCTGCACTCCTCTCTGCACTCGTTGCCGACGTCGACGCGATTGAGCGAGCACTCGCCAGCCGACCTGAGCTCGCGGCGGCGCGATCGGCGACCGAAGCTCTCGACGCAGAAGCGAGTCTCGCGCGAACGTCGATCCTTTCGGGGACTGCCATAACGGGTGGATTCAAGCAGCAGTCAGATGGGCGAGCCGGACTTTTTCTGGGCCTAGAGCTACCCATCCCGGTGCTCGATCGCCGGGGTGGGGCCATAGACGCTGCCGTGGCCGAGGTCGACAGATCACAGTCCGAATTGGATCTGCTTCGCGTCGTGATTGCGCGCGAGGCGTCTCTCGCCGACTCCCGACTCGCGGGTGCCAGGCGCCAGCAGGCGCTTCTGGGCGACAGCGGTATCGAGCAAGCGGCACAGCTGCTCAGTATCGCCAGAGTCGCCTACGACGAGGGTGAGGTGAGCATCGTCGAGTTGGTAGACGCCGCGGATGCCTTTCTGGAAGCACGTCTACTGGCCAGCAGCGTCCGAGCAGAGTTGTGGATCGCCTTCCATGAGTTGGAGTACGCCATCGGCGGCTTCCCTCGAGAGGCCGAGACCGGAGCAGAACGATGAGAAAGACAAGATCATGGAGCCTAGTGTCCGTTTTGCTCCTGGCCCTTGGCGCGTGCGCAGGAGAGGACACTCCCGAAGTGGCTGCGGTCGCCGAGTCAGGTGGAGGCGGGGCGATCACCATCTTCACGGATCGCACGGAGCTCTTCTTCGAATATCCCCCCATGGTCGCCGTTGCCCCGGGAGGTGTGTGGGCCGTCCATCTCACCAACCTGGCCGACTTTCAGGCGGTCACGGTGGGCCGCTTGACGCTCGAGTTCGAGGACAGCGACGGGCGCAAGTACACCACCGTCGACGAGCAGCCTTCGCGCCCGGGTGTGTTCGGTCCCACGCCCTCCCTACCCACGGCGGGGATGTACAACCTGGTCATGACCTTGGAAGGGTCGCAGGTCAGCGACGAGATCCTGGTAGGGCAGATCCGGGTGTACGCCTCGCAGGACGACCTTCCGCCGCTGGTGGAAGCGGAGGAGGTGGGCATCTCGTTCCTCAAAGAGCAACAGTGGCCTATCGACTTTGCGACGGTTGTGGCGGAGCAGCGCGTGGTCTCACCGGGCTTGGAGGTTACAGGCGAACTCGGAAGTGCCCCAGGGGCGGTCGCGGATATTGCCGCGCCGGTAGCGGGGATCGTGCGCTGGGACCTCAATCGCGCATCGCCCGCGGAAGGAGCATTGGTCGAGGAAGGCGAGCCGCTGGTGCGCCTCTCCCCCGTAGGAGGGGACGACACCTACGCCTCGCTCAAGGCCCGAGCCGAAGGCCTGCAGCGAGAGGTCGAGCGCGCTGAGAGGCTCGTCGCGGTGGAGGCTGTGCCGGCGCGGCGTCTGGAGGATGCGCGCCACGACCTGACGGTCGTGCAGGCTCAACTGGAGGCGCTCGACGCGTCACCGGACGAGACGTACACGCTCACGCTACGTGCCCCTATCTCCGGCTCCGTGATTCGGCGCGACTTCGTCACCGGACAGAGAGTGGAGGCCGGGGCATCGCTGCTGACGTTGCTCGACCCGCGCCGACTCCACCTCCGGCTTCACGTCCCGGCCGTCTACGCGAGCCAACTGGGTAGCATCGTGGCCGCCACGTTCACACCGGAGGGATCGCGGGCGGTCTACCGCACCACACGCCTGCTCAGTGTGGGCGTCGCATTGGACCCGATTCGGCGCGCGGTTCCAGTGACATTCGAGGTGGACAACCCCGACGACGTGTTCAAGGCGGGCATGCTCGTGAATGCTCGCCTGTTGTCAGCCGAGCCGGACCCCGTGCTGGCCGTACCTGCCGACGCGATCGTAGACGAGGACGGCCTGTTCGTGGCCTACGTCATGACGGGTGGCGAGACCTTCGAGCGCCGCGTACTCACCGTCGACGCGACCGACGGTGAGTGGACCACCGTGCTATCGGGCGTGCTTCGCGGAGAGCGCGTCGTGACACGCGGCCAATACCAAATCAAGCTCGCTTCCCTCAATACCAGTGAGATATCGGACGTCGGCCATGCTCACTGACCCAGGGGCCGGTGTGATGGACCGGGTCATTGCCTGGTCCTTGAGCAACCGCATCGTCACGCTGTTCGTGGCGCTGGGGTTGCTCGTGGGTGGCGGCTATGTCGCTTTCACGATGCCCGTGGATGTGTTCCCCGACCTCACCGCGCCGACCGTCACCGTGCTCACCGAGGCGCACGGGATGGCGGCGGAAGAAGTCGAGCGTCTCGTGACCTTCCCGATCGAGACCACGGTGAACGGCTCGGCCGGTGTACGGCGCGTTCGCTCGTCATCTTCCCAAGGCATCAGCATCGTGTGGGTGGAATTCGACTGGGGCACCGACATCTACAGGGCGCGCCAGGTCGTGGGGGAGAAGCTCCAGTTCGTCGCTGAGCAGCTTCCGGAGGACGTGCCGCCTCCGGTTCTCGCGCCGATCACGTCGATCATGGGCGAGATCATGCTCATCGGCCTGGTCAGCGAGACGGTGCCCGAGATGGACCTGCGTACCGCCGCCGACTGGACGGTTCGTAAGCGCCTGTTGGCCATCTCCGGCGTGTCTCAAGTAGTACCGATCGGCGGGCAGGTGCGTCAGTACCAGGTGCTGCTCGACCCGCAGCGCATGGTAGCGGTCGGAGTCTCCCTGACCGACGTGCTGCGCGCCGCACGGGAGTCCAACGCTGTTGCGTCTGGCGGCGTGTACCTGTCCGACGGGCAAGAAGTGCTGATCCGGGGACTCGGTCGCGTGAGAACGCCCGACGACATTGCTCAGACGGTCGTGACGATGCGCCAAGGGGTGCCTGTGCGCATCGGTGACGTGGCGGATGTGGTGATCGGAAGCAAACCCCGTATTGGCACCGGTTCAGTGAACGCCGGTCCCGCCGTCATTCTGTCGGTGCAAAAGCAACCAGGTGTAAACACGCTCGAGCTGACGGAGCGCATCGAACGGGAGCTGGACGTGCTGCAGGCTCAACTCCCTGCCGGCATCGTTATCGAACGGGACATTTTCCGGCAGGCGGGCTTCATCTCCTTGGCGATCGACAACGTCATCGAGGCGCTGCGCGACGGCGCGTTCCTGGTCCTGGTCGTGCTCTTCTTGTTCCTGTGGAATTTCCGTACCACGGGCATCTCCATCCTCGCGATCCCACTTTCGCTCGCCGTAGCCGTCATCGTGATGCGCCTGCTCGGCGTCACGCTCAATACCATGACGCTCGGCGGGCTGGCGATCGCGATCGGGGCGCTCGTCGATGACGCGATCATCGACGTGGAAAACACCTTCCGACGGCTGCGCGAGAACCACCACCTGCCAGAGGGCGAACAGCGCGCGATACTCTCGGTTGTGTACGACGCGGCTCGTGAGATACGGGGACCGATCGTCAACGCCACCGCGATCATCACCGTGGTGTTCCTCCCCCTGTTCTTCCTCTCCGGGGTCGAAGGCCGGATGCTGCGGCCCCTTGGCCTCGCCTACGTCGTGAGCATTCTCGCGTCCCTCGTGGTGGCGGTGACCGTCACTCCGGTGCTGTGCTCGTTCCTGCTTCCGAACGCGCCCATCATGCGCGAGCAGAAGGACAGTTGGTTGGTGCGTGCCTTGAAGGCGGTCTATGCGCCGACGTTGAGTCTCGTGCTCGCTCGGCCCCGGCTGATTTCGGGGATGGCCGCGCTCGGCGTGTTAGCGACTTTGGCCGTGTTCCCTCTCATGGGGCGTGGATTCCTCCCCGAATTCCAGGAGGGAACGCTGACGGTATCAGCCGTGACGGTCCCGGGAACAGGGATTGTGGAGTCGGATCAACTGGGAAGGCGAGTGGAAGAGGTGCTCATGGCACACTCGGCCGTCGTGTCTACCGCGCGTCGTACTGGGAGGGCCGAGCTCGACGAGCATGCCCAGGGCGTGAACGCCGCCGAGATCGACGTTCAGCTCGACCTGGCTCTGGGGAAGGTGGAGGACATCGTGGCGGAGCTGCGAGACCGCGTGACCATCATCCCGGGCATGAACATCACGATCGGCCAGCCGATCGGGCACCGCATCGACCACATGCTGTCAGGCACTCGAGCGGCGATCGCCGTGAAGATTTTCGGGCCCGATCTGTACGAGTTGCGGAGCGTTGCCGAGAGCGTGCGCGCTGCGGTCGAAGACATCGAAGGCCTCGTGGACCTCCAGGTGGAACAGCAGTCCGACGTGCCTCAGCTCTCGATCCGGGCCGATCGAGCGGCCATGGCTCGCTTCGGCGTGACGCCCGGCCGGTTGGCGGAGGCCGTGGACGTCGCCTTCAATGGCGAGGTCGTATCCCAGGTGCTGGAGGGCCAGAGCACGTTCGACCTAGTGGTGCGGTATCCCGACGAGCTGCGCGACTCGCAGGCGAGGATCGCGATGGCGCGTGTGGACGTGCCCGCCGGTGGGACCGTGCCTCTCGCGGATCTCGCGGACGTACGCTTCGAGCGGGGCCCCAATACCGTCAGTCGCGAGGACGTGCAGCGCAAAATCGTGGTGCAGGCCAACGTCGAGGGACGAGACGTGGGCGGAGTGGTCGACGATATCCGCGAGCGAGTAGACGCCGAGGTCGTGATTCCGGATGGATATTACGTCGAGTACGGGGGGCAGTTCGAGAGCGGACAAGCCGCGGCGCGAGCCATCGGCCTGTTATCGATCGTCTCGGTGCTCGCGATCTTCCTGATCCTCTTCCAGGAGTTCGGGAGCGCGCACATCTCGGTGCTGGTGATGGTCAACCTGCCACTGGCTCTCATCGGCGGCGTATTCGCTACCATGGCGATGGGTGGCGTGCTCAACGTGGCCACGATGGTGGGCTTCATCACGCTCTTCGGAATCGCAGTGCGCAACGGGATTCTACTCGTGAGCCACTACAAGCACTTGCTCGGGGAAGGGAAGAACCTTCGCGATGCCGTGGTCCAGGGATCGCTGGAACGATTGAACCCGATTCTCATGACCGCCCTGACCGCCGCGCTGGCGTTGATCCCGCTGGCGCTGGGCGGTGGAGAGCCGGGCAAGGAGATTCAGGCGCCACTGGCCGTCGTCGTACTCGGGGGGCTGATCACCTCCACATTCCTGAACATGGTCGTGGTTCCGGCGTTGTTCTTCGAGTTCGGGGACGAGGGCGGCTAGAATGCTGAGAGTATGGTTCCGGAGTGTCGCTATCTGCGGACTAGCTGCATGTGGAGACGCCACCGGTGTCGGCCAACTCCCCAACATTGAGGGCACTTGGAGCTACTACAGTAGCTGGTCGGTTAGCGGCGTATTCCAGTGCCACTACAATCCCAGTTCCCTCAGCATAGATCAGACCGGCGCGACCTTCACGGGAAGATTGGTGACTCCTGAGCTGATCTGCTCCTTGCGGGGTGGGTTCGACGAGTCTCTAGGGCAAGACCCTACCAGAGGTGTCTTGAACGGCACGATCAACGCTGCCGAGGAAGTGATCTTTGACATAGACGACGAGGACCGTCACCACACAGGCTCGGTCACCGGAAACTACATGTCGGGCACCTTGAGGTTCACCGGCGACCCGTTCGAGCGCGAGCACGCCTTCACCTCTGAGGGCTTCTGGTCCTTGCGGCGTTAGCTGGGGACGAGGGCGGGGCCCCCATTAGTTGGTCGCCGCGACCGCCCCCATAGCCCCCAGCACCGTGTGCACGACGTCCGTGAACACGCGCCCCTGAATCCAGCGCGCGACGATCACCAGCTCATTCGCGGGATCGACGTAGATGAGGTTGGAGCCGGCGCCGGTATGCGTCCACGTGTACTCGGGCGCGTTTTCGTAGCGACGTTGGTCGGTGTTGAGCGAGAAGTTCATGAAGCCGTAGGTGCGGTTCACCGGGCCGGGTGTGGTGGCCATGTCGATCCACTCTTCCGAGATCAGCTGCTTCCCGTTCCAGTTGCCTTTGTGCATGGTCAACAGACCGAAGCGCGCCTGATCGAAGGCGCTGATGAGCATGCCGCCGCCCCAATGCGCGCCGCCGCTCACCGCCTGGACTCGGCGGCCGTCCATGGTGATCCACGAGTTGTCGTAGCCGTGCCAACGCCAAGTCGGTGACGCGCCGATGGGGTCCATGATGTTTTTGCGAAGCACCTCGGGAAGCGGCTGCCTCCACACGCTCATGGCAACCAGCGCGAGCAGGTTAACGCGCGTGTCGTTGTACTCGTAGACCGTGCCGGGCTCGAACCGTGCCCGCGTTCCCCACGCACTGCGATCCTGGTCCGGGCGATCGGCCCACTCGGGCTTGCCCCACAGCGTGCCTTCCCAGTCACTGGTCTGACGCAGCATGTCGTCCCACGTGATCTTGCGGTTGTTCTCGGACTCGAAGAGTAGCTTGGGCCTGCGGCCCGCCTCGTCACCCGGCTCTCCGTCTCCGCTCTCGAGCACGATGGGTGCGATGTACGGGCGCACCAGGTCGTGCACGTCAGCGATCAGGCCGCGGTCGTATGCCAAGCCCACCGTCGTGGACAGAAAGCTCTTCGACACACTGAACGTGTTGTCGACCTTCGTCGGGTCACCCCACTCGGCGATGATGTAGCCCTTGTGCACGATCAGCCCGGTCTGGGGCGCGCGGACGGTGAACGGGCCCACGGCCTCTCCGCGCGGCTCGCGCCCGAAGGTCATCTCGTGGTTGAATGCCAGATCCCTCGGGGCGGTCGATTCGCCCGCAATAGCGGTCTCGATCGCGCGCTGGATCTCGGCTGCATCGAACCCGGCTTCCTGCGGGCTCTTGCGGTCCCAGTCGAGGTTCTTGCCGGGCCAGTAGGTCTGGGCGGACGCGACCTCAGTCGTGAGCAGTAGTGCGATCAGCGCGAGCAGCGCTCGCAGGGGCGTCGACGGGTGCCGGGACATGGGAACCTCCGGGGTGGCCTGAACGGGCTTCGGACCGAGTGGATCTGTCCTCCGGAAGCTTAGAGCCCGTTGTCGGTGTGCGCTATGAGAACGGCCCGCGCGGAGTCCTGCGGCCGGTTTTGGCCAACGCCTGGTGGCCTCGGCGTCGACGGCCAGACGGGAGCGTTCCCGCGGGAACGCGCGTATGTTCCCGCGAGAGGTGGCTGGAGTCCGAATGACAAGCTGATCGGGAGGTAGCAGTGAGAACGAGCGACAAAGAATGCGTGACCCGGCGAGGATTCCTCCAGAGTGCCAGTTTCGCGGCAGCGGGACTCGCGATCGCGCGCTTGCCCGCCTTGTCCGAAGTGACCGCGGCTCACCGCAGCGGGTCACTACGCATCGGCATCATCGGCTCGGGGCGCATGGGGGGTGCGGTTGGCCTTAAGTGGGCAGAGGCCGGACACGAGATCTTCTTTTCCTCACGCAACCCGGATCAGCTCACCGAGCTCGTCGCACAGGCAGGTCCGAAGGCTCAGGCCGGACTTCCAGGCGCGGCGGCGTCATTCGGAGAGGTAGTCTTGATCGCTGTGCCGTACGGGGCGCTGCCGCAGGTAGGCCGTGACTACGCCCCTCAGATGCAGGGGAAGATTGTGATCGACTGCGGAAACCCGCGGGCAGACCGTGACGGCCCCATGGCGGATGACGCGATCGAGCGAGGGACGGGAGTCGCGTCCGCCGGGTATCTGCCTGGTGTGCGCCTGGTCCGCGCGTTCAGCGCTGTGGGCTTCACCATGGTGCGGGATGCCCCCCGGAGTCCCGAGCGCATTGGCATACCGATTGCCGGAGACGATTCCGAAGCCGTCGAGGTCACGACCGGGCTCGTCGAGGACGCCGGGTTCGATCCGGTGTTTGTCGGCGGCCTGGACCGTGCCCGCGAATTCGATCGCGGCACCGCAGTCTACGTGCGCGGCATGTCCGCTGCGCAGCTTCGTGAGGCTCTGGGCCTCCGGCCTTGAGCCGACACCATCACAACTTGGAACGTGAGGTAGGGATCATGACCCCGACAAGAAGAGACTTCCTCAAGACCGCGGGCGCCGTCGGTGCGGGAATCGCCCTCGGGGGAGCCAGCGCGTGCGCCCCCGACGCGCAGAGCGATGACTCTGCGGCTTCGACCACGACGCCAGCCTCGAAGCGTCTTCTCATCCTCGGAGGCACCGGCTTCATCGGGCCCAACATGGTGCGCTACGCCGTCGAGCGCGGACATGAGGTGAGCATCTTCACGCGGGGGCGCTCAGATGCGGAGCTTCCCGAAGGCGTCGAGCACTTGATCGGGGATCGTAACGACGACCACACAGCGCTCGAGGGAAGAACGTGGGATGCCGTGCTCGACAACAACGCCCAGGACTACCGCTGGGTGCAGAAAAGCACCGAGCTCCTGAAGGACGCGGCCGAGCAGTACATCTTCGTCTCGTCGATCTCCGCGTATGCGCTGGAGGGGGGCTTTGGCTGGGGCGCCAAGGACCGCATCCTCATGGAGTCGATCATCGACGAGAGCTACGAACGCATTTCTCCTCCGGAGGATTGGAGCGACGGGGACGACGCGGACTACGGACTCATGAAGACGCTCAGCGAGAACATCGCCCATGCGGCCTTCCCCGACCGAGCTACTGTCGTGCGGCCCGGTCTCATCGTAGGCCCCGGCGATCGCACCGATCGCTTCACCTACTGGCCAGTGCGCATCGACGAGGGAGGTGAGGTGCTCGCTCCCGGTAATCCCGAGCACTCCAACCAGATCATCGATCAGCGAGATCTGACCGAGTGGATCGTCCGGCTTGCCGAGCACGGCACCACGGGGGACTTCAACGGGACAGGACCCGGCTACCGACTCACGATGGGAGAGATGCTCAAGCAGATCGGCAGCATCGCGAGCAATCAGTTCGAGCTCACCTGGGTTCCGGAAGACTTTCTAGAGGCTCAGGGCGTCGCGCCTTGGAGTGACCTCCCGACGTGGATTCCGGGGGACCCACTGATGCTCGTTTCTGTGCAGGCTGCCGTCGACGCCGGACTGACGTACCGGCCCCTGGCTCTGACCGCCCGCGACACCCTGGAGTGGGACAAGACGCGTCCGGCCGAAGAGCGAGCCAATCGCCGCTTCGGGTGGAGTCGGGAGCAGGAGCGCGAGGTTCTCGACGCTTGGCAGGCCGAGCAGGGCAGCGGTCAGTAATCCAGGGAGATTCCTACCGATTACCCTTGTCCTCGAAGTGAACGAAGTCGATCAAGAAGACCGCACCGAGGGCGAGTGTCTTTTTCTCGACGGGCCAATTGGGAGGAAACGTCACGCCGAAGTTATCGGCGTCGGTAAAGGTTTCCTTCGCCAACCCGCTCCATTTCTTCTGGATCATGCCACGCTGCGTCCCGTTCTCGTGAATCTCGAAGGTCCACGGGTGGAGTAGGGGGCCGAAGAGATCGAAGAGCTTGCTGCCATTGGCGGAGAGCACGGAGTAGAGGCGCCGAGAAATCGAAAAGTGCCGCTCCAGTGTTCCGACCAGCGTACCGTATCGATCGCAGATCTGGGCCGTGTGGAAGTAGAACCGAAAGGGACGCTCGATTCGTAACAGCCTCTCGCCGCCGCGATTCACCACGTCGATGGCGAAGGGTCTGTACGCTTTGAGAAAGAGGCGGGCAAGAACCGATCCTGGTTCCTCCACGGCGTAGAACAACTCGGTCCCGCGCTCGTCGGAGACCACGTACTTGTTGCTGCCTTCGAAGCCAGAGAGGATTTCTCCCCACTCCTTCTTTTGACTCACCGCGAGGCCGCCGACGGATTCCAGGCTTTTCATGTCGTCTCTCGATCCCTGGAAAAGTAAACCTCTGCCCCCAATAGGGACGGCGCCGTCAATGCCGCGTCCGAGGACCCCCCCCAGATAGGGCGCGGGGCCAAAGCCGCAGAGCGGGCCCCTCGCATGTGCTGATGGCGCGTATCGTTTGTCATGCCGACAAGATTCATGCAAGAACGTGCCAACGTCCACAGCGATGCTGTCGTTCGCCCTCAGCCCCCGCCGTAGACCTCGGTCTCCGGGAAGGTCAACGAGAACCCGTACCATCTGGTGAAGACCTGCAGCGGACTGTCCGCCTCGATCTCCTCACCGTCCCCATTGAAGAGCAGCCCGTTCTCGATTCTTTCGCCGGTCGAAAGATGCAGGACCTTGTCGTCCCACCAGACGCGGTCGGCGGTCGTGTAGTGTGCGATGAGCGCGTAGGCCGTCGGATCGTAATAGACCAGCACGGTTCGCCCCTCGAACGTGTCGAGCAGCGCGCGGTCGTGCTCTTCCAGAGTGGGCATCGCGTAGTACCTGGCCGCGGAGCCGTCCCAGATGCCGATCCCGAGCTCCATCGTCGGTCTGCGGTCGTCCTCTGCGCGGATCGTCCCCTTGAACTGCCCGCTAAGACCCCTCTCACCCAGGTTCGTCAGCCGTGAGAGCCACGTGCCAACCCGGCGGCCAAGAGAGCGAACACCAGCGCCTCCGGGCGGACCAGATAGAGCGACCCTGGGGTGTTCGGAGATCGCCACGAGCGCTGCGTCATCTTGCGCGAGTACCTGCCGTACCGTGCTATGCAGCACGTTGTAGAGCTCCAGCTTCTCGCCGGCGAGGGGCCCGTACATCGCCTCCCCCGTCATGTGATTCCAGTACGTGCCGGTCTTCTCGTCGCTGAACAGGAAGAGCCCGTCGTACAGCCCGGCCAGCGCGAAGGAGCCGACCTCGTCATCGATGCGTGGGATCAGACCGATCCCTGTATTGCAGATCACTCAGAAGGACACCATCCAGGGCTCTCCCTCCAGCTCTCCCTGAGCGATGTGGTGGTACGACATCTGTTCGGTCAGGAGGGCCAGACGCGTGTTGCCGCGCTTGAGGAGCAGGACGGCGGTGTCCTCGCCGACCCTCCCGTCATCGAGCGCGTCTTCGAGCGGCTCCATCTTCGTAATGGGGAACGGATCGAACCCCCACACGTCACTGAGGATGGCACGGCCAGGCTCGAAGCCCGGGATTTGCTTCATCTCCTCTTGAGCCTCGGTGGAGCCGGCAAAGGCCAGCCCAGCCAGGGGGACCAGGAGAAGCGTGGAGCGGAGAGGCGTGACGCGCATGCGAGGCCTCCAGATGCTGGACGTACGGTGCGGTGCTGACGACCCATGATGGAGGAGGCGACGCCGGAGGGCAACGTCGAATCCGTCCTCTTCAGACCTCAGGCCTCTTCGATGCACACCTTGATGCGGGCGTGTGCGGCTCGCAGCACGTTCTCTACGTGATCGGGGGTCTCCGCCCTGGCGAATAGGAATCCCAAGTAGCGGTTTCCCTCGGGAAGTGGGACGACAGTGTGGCCCAACGGGATGGTGATCTCGAGTCCTTCGATGCCCGGCACCTCGAGCGCGGCTTCGAGCCCAACGACCTCGCGCAGGACTCCGGCCGCGGGGATTGGCAGCATCATGACCCCGGCAGCTCCGGGCTCTCGAAGAAAGTCGTCATGCGGCATGCCGAGCGAATGTCGCAGGATCAGCTCTTCCAAGCTTTTGTCGGGCTCGAACCTGAGGATTCTCGAGCAACGACCTCCGATGGAACGCGGGGCGATCTCAAGTAATGAGATGCGGTCGGCGTCCACACGCAACTCAGCGTGAATGGGGCCGTCACTGAGGCCGAGGTGCGCGGCGCACCGGCTGACCATGGACACGATGTCCTCCTGGACTTGCTCCGGGAAACGCGAAGGAGTCACGAGGATGGTCTCCTCGAAGAATGGACCGTCCATGAGGTCCGGCTTGTCCAGGACAGCCAGTGTGCGCAGCTCGCCCGCACTCACGATCCCTTCAAGCGCCACTTCCCGGCCCGGTAGGTAGGCCTCGATCAGGAGTTCCGACGCCAGCTGGCCAATGCGCCCGACCACGTCGTCTTGCTCCAGGATGCCGCGGATGCGCTGCCAAGCACGCACGAATTGCTCAGGTGTATCGGCCCGAATCACACCGCGGCTGGCCGAGAGCGCGAGCGGCTTGAGTACACAGGGAAATTCGATCTTGGAAGCCACGGCGGCTGGCTCCTCGTCGAGCCGAGTAGTTCGGAACCAGGGCGACGAGAATCCGGCCTCCGAGAGTCGTTCCCTCATTAGGGCCTTGTTACGGGCGCACCGGACCGCCTGGCTCGGATGGTGCGTCAGGTCCAGGGCCTCGGACGCCGCCGCCGCCAGCGGCGTGAAGTCGTCTCCGGCGGCGACGATCGCCGCCAAGGGATAGTCAGCCGCGAAGCGCACGATGGTCGCCGAAGATCGAGCGACGTCCCTGAAGCCGAGCGTGAGCGTGGCGCCTGGAGCGAAATCGGCCAGCGCCTGTCTGTGATTCGAACCGACCGTAACGTCTACACCAAGGCGCCGAGCTGCCTCGAGGAACGCCTCGGCTCGATAGGACGTGCGCGCGAAGAGGAGAAGAACCCTTGGCAAATCGCGCCTCTTCGAGTTTCCGCTACTTCTCCGAGGTGAAGTAGGGGCTATCGCCGGCTGAGTGATTGGTCACGTCTTCTATGCCTACGATTTCTGGCACCTGTTCTTTCAAAATGCGCTCGATCCCCTGGCTGAGCGTTACCGACGCCATTCCGCAGCCCTGGCAGCCGCCCCCCATCTGGAGGTAGACGATTTTGTCCCGCACCTCGACCAGCGTGACGTGCCCACCGTGCTGAGCCACTCCAGGGTTCACGTATTGTTCGATGACTTGCCGGACCCGGTCGGCAAGAGGGCCCTCCAGCGGCTTTGATCCAATGGGCGCCAGATTCGGGTTCTCCACCTTAAAGCCACTCTGCTGTAAGCTTTCGACCCAGTCGACGCTGGCACCATCGAGCAGCTTCGCGCTCTCTGGGTCCATCACCACCTCGAACCCTTGCTGGCCGAACACGAGATCCTCTTCGCACTTCTCCTGGTCGTCGATCAAAGTGATCTCGTAGCGAGGATCCAGCGGACTCGGGCTGGAGACCTGGATGCGGACCGCGGGCGAGCTGTCACCGCCCATGTCGGCGAATCGCAGCACCGCGTCCCTCGCGAGGTCCGTAAACTTGATCGGTGACTGTGTTGTGGCGCTCATGGTGTCTCAGTCCGCCTCGAAGCTGATCGAGTTGTGGGTTCCGTCACAGAACGGCTTGTTCGAGGATCCGCCGCACCGACAAAATGCACACGAGGCGCCCTCCGTGCTGGCCCCGTCGCTGCACAGGATCTTAACGGGACCTCGCACGAGCATGGGCCCATTGGCAGCGGGCGAGATTTCGAGAGCGTCGGTCTCGCCGCTCTCCGAGGGCTTGAGACGATTCTCTACGATCGTGCCGGCGTCGGCGAATCCGGCCTCGACGTGCGAGTTGTCGCAAAACGGCTTGTCCTTCGAGTGCCCGCAGCGACAGAGCGCCACGCGCGTCTCGTCCAGCGTCTCGCCGCCGGGGAGAGCGATTCGTAGGTGGCCCGTGACATAGAGTGGTCCGTCGGCCTCGATGCACACGGTGTTGCTTGCCCTGGGCTGCTCCACCTTCCCATCCGTCCGGCGATAGTGCAAAGCGCCCGTGGGACAGCGCTCGATCGTGCGCATGAGGTCTGCCGCGCCCGCCTTGCTGGGATCGATCCACGGCCGGCGCTCCGCGTCGAACACGTCCGGCAGGCCGTGTATGCACTCCTCTGCATGGATGCAGCGCTTGAGGTCGTACTCGACGACCAACTCCTCGGCTTCGTAGGTGCGGATTTTTCGCGTCACGTGGGGTCCTTTTCCTCGCGGCAGCCGCAAAAGAGAGCCCCGGCTCCCCATCGGGAAGCCGGGGCTCGGACATCTTACGCCGTGGTTACCGGCCTCTCCTGCCCTCCCTGGGGGCGGGGAAGTTCCCGTCACCCACCACGAAGGCGCTTTTCTCCATCTTGCGGAAGCTCATGTACCCTTGGGACATCTCCGCGTCCGTAGGCCGACCCCACTTCACTTCGACGGTCGGATCCGGATTGTTCGGGTTGTTCTCCGAGTTGTCCCACCAGAGCGTGAAGCGAAGCGTCGAGCCCGCCGGTATCTTGGGCGGCTCCGCGAACTTGTACGTGTGCTGCCAGTTGAAAGCGTAGTTGGGCACGTGTAGCAGCGTCTCGTGCTTCCCATCCGGATACGTGATCTCGTAGAGGGCCGCCTTACCGCGCAGGTGCATGTGCGGCATGAAGCTCAGCAGCTCAACGTCCTCTTCGAACACGTACTCGCGAGATGCCGAGTGGCTACTGGCCCCAGCTGGGATCAAGAGGTCACGGGGTGTGATGAAGAGATTGTCGCCGCCGGTGACGTGACGGATCTCCTCACCCGGCTCCTTGAAGATGATGCCTGCTTGGATGTTGGTGCAGACAGCGGTACCGGGGCCGGGCTCTTTGTTGAAATGCATGTTGAACATGACGTCCCTCGGCCCTGCTCGTATCACCCGGCTATAACCGTCGTCATATACACGAGGCGCGGCGCCTGGAACCAGACCTCCGACCGCGGAAATGATGTGGTGGACCGCCGGTCCGTTGCGGTACTCGACCGACTTGATCCAACGATCCTCTGGAAGCATGTCGGCCGTGATCGTCGCGGGCAGGTCGGCGTAGATGTCCCTGAGATCGTCGTCCAGGCAGTATTCTTCATTGAACTCGATGATGAGATCGGGCTCTCCGCGAGTCCAACCGTTCGATGCCGCGGCCGCGATGAGGAACCCCGGCACGGGCGGCCCGACAGCCGGATCTCCGGCCGGGGCGCCTCCCTCTGCCCACGCGATCAACGTCGCCTTCTCGTGATCTTCGAGAATACGCTCGTTGGAGAACGTGCCCTTATGCATGTCCGCGGCAGACCAAGGCGGCATCCGGCCTTCCCTTACCGCCGACGCGATCATGCGGGCGCGTCGCCTCGCGTCGTCATATGTGAGCAGCGAGAAGGGCGCGACGTTTCCGCCCATGTTCATCCCCGAGTCCTGATGGCACGTCGCGCAGTTCTCGTGAATGATGGGGAGAACCTCCCCGTAGAACGTGGGAGCGTCGCTCACGGCCGCCGCTCGATCGGCCGAAGCGACTTGCGTCACCTGGGCGCTGAGCGGTCCGGCCGCGGCCTGCACGACGAAGGCGAGAAGGATCAATAGAGCGAAATCGAGGGGTCTCGAACGGGTCGCAACTCGCATCTCAGCACCTTCCTGTGGGGTGAGAGTCTGGTGTGCCGGCCAGGCGCCGCCAAAGCGTAGCAATGCCAACTTCAATCAATACCCACGGCGCGGCGCTGCGGCAAGGCGTCGACGGGATCTCACGTCGAACTGGCTAGACGGGCGGTAGCGCCACATATTCGCCGTGTGGGCCGGATTCGCAGGTTGCGAATCACGCCCGATCGGACGACCGGAGGTGATCATGAGATACTCGACTTCGCTGCTCGCGCTTTGCGTTGCGATTACGTCTCTCGCGACGGTTTCGCAGGCGGCGGCACAGGGCCCGGCAGCTGACGCCGGTCGTTGGGTCGTGCCGCGGACCGCAGAAGGGCATCCGGACCTGCAAGGGAACTGGACCAACGTGACGGTCACCCCGTTCCAACGCGCGGAAGACAAGGGCCCGGTCCTTACCTGGGATGAAGTAGCTGTGCTCGAAGGCAGGGCAGCGGCGCGAGTCGAAAGAGGCGCGCGCGCGAGCGACCCGGACCGGGCGGCTCCGGCCGTCACCGGCAATACCGGCGGCTACAACAATGTCTATATCGATCGCGGCAAGATCGTGGCCATCGTCGACGGGCAACCCCGCAGCTCGCTGCTGACGACTCCCCCGGACGGGCGGATACCAGCTATGTCGCCGATGGGCGAGAAGCGCATGGAGGAGTACCGGGCTTTTCGTGCCCAGTTCGGCCCCTACGACAATCCGGAGACTCGGCCGCTCGGTGAGCGCTGCATGATGTCGTTCGGCTCGAGCGCCGGTCCCCCGATGATCCCCAACAATTTCTACAACAACAACTACACGATCGTGCAGACCGCCGACTACGTGATGATCCAGACGGAGATGGTGCACGACACGCGGATCATCCGGTTGGGCGAGCCCGATCGGCTGCCCGAGCACATGCGTCCATGGATGGGCGACTCGTGGGGTCATTGGGAAGGCGACGTGCTCGTAGTCGAGACGACCAACATCAATCCGATGCAGACGTTCAGCCGCTTCCCGCCTTCGAAGGATCGCAAGGTGACGGAGCGCTTTTCCCGGGTCGACGAGGAGACTATCCTCTACGAGTTCACGATTGAGGATCCCGCGTATTCAGAGCTTTGGGGCGGTCAGATTCCGTTCAAGGCTTTCGACGACTTGCTGTACGAGTACTCTTGCCACGAAGGGAACTACGCGCTGGATAACATTCTCCGGGGCGCACGCTATCAAGAGAGGCAGGGAAACCAGCCCGAACAGAGGTGAGAATCATGCGATCAAGATCCGTTCTTTGCACAGCAGCAGTCGGCGCCTTGGCGCTTGTCATGTACGCGGTCCCGGCGGTGGCGCATCACGCCTTCGGTGCCGAGTTCGACGCGGACGCACCGATTCAGCTCACGGGTGAGATCGTGAAGCTTGAGTGGGTGAACCCTCACTCGTGGATTCACATCGAGATCACGAATGATGACGGCGCGAAGGAAGTGTGGATGGTCGAGGGCGGCACGCCCAATGTGCTCGTGCGACGCGGCCTCCGACGTGAGTGCTTGCCCCTCGGGACTACGCTCGTCGTCGACGGCTTTCAGACCAAGGACCACACGCTCAAGCGTGCCAACGGCCGCGACGTGACGTTTCCAGACGGCAGGAAGTTCTTCCTAGGCTCGTCGGGAACCGGTGCGCCCGACGACGGGGCAGAGCAGCGGGGGCGCGCGACCGACGGGAGATGCTGAGGCACGCATCTGTAGGGACATCTATCGCGTGAGGCGTAGGCGCAGTACTGGGACCGGGCGAGCGGCAATCGCAGCGTCGATTGCCGTTCTTCTGGCCAGTGCCGCGCTTCCGTTTACGCTCGTGGCCCAGAAACCGGAGCCGGAGCCGGATTCGGTGCCCTTCGCACGGCGTGTCGGCACCATGAGCGACCTCATGGTGCAGATCATCTACCCGGCTTCGGACGCGATTTTCTACATCACCACGCGGACGCCCACCAGCTCCTCCGAATGGACCGCGCTCGAGGGCACCACGCTGATGTTGGCCGAGTCGGCGAACCTGCTCATGATGCCGAGCAGGGCCAGAGGACGCGAGCAATGGATGGAAGACGCCAAGCTGCTACTCGAGGTCGGCGAGGCGGCGTTCTGGGCCGCCAAGGAAAAGGACGTGGCAGCGCTCGAGGCGCTGAACGACCAGCTTTACCGGTCCTGCGTGCAGTGCCACCGGAACTTTCGAACTGGCTACGGGAGACGTCGCTGATCATGAGAGTCTTGCTCGCGCTCTGTCTTGCAGCGCTTCCCGCGACCCTATCCGCCCAGCAGGGCGCCCCTGACGGCCAGTGGCCCGTCTATGGCGGCGATGCTGGCAGCACGAAGTACTCGGCGTTGGATCAGATCCATGAAGGCAACGCGGATCAGGTAAGGGTCCTTTGGCAGTGGAACTCCCCGGACAATGCGTTGGCCGGCCTGAATCCGTCTCCCAGCTCCTCTGGTTTCGGGGCGAACTCGGGCCTCAGCGTCGCCGCCTTCAAAGCCACGCCGATCATGGTGGACGGCGTGCTCTACATCCGCACGTCGCTCAGCCTGGTAGCCGCGATCGACGCGGCTTCCGGCGAACAACTCTGGGCTTTCGACCCCAAGAGCTATGAGGCGGGTCGCCCCACGAATCTCGGATTCAACTCACGCGGCGTGGCGCATTGGTCCGAGGGCGCGGAGAGCCGGATCTTCCTGGCCACGGGCGATTCTCGCCTCTGGGCGCTGGATGCCGCCACCGGCGTGCCCGTGGCAGGTTTTGGCGGTGACGGAAGCGTAGACCTCAAGAGTGGACTTCGCCGTGAGGTGGACGGACGTGCCTATCAGGTCATATCCCCGCCGCTGGTCGTGGGCGACGTAGTGGTCGTCGGGTCCTCGATCTTCGACGGTCCGCGCTACAAGACTGCGGATCCGGGTGACGTGCGGGCCTTTGATGTGCGCACAGGAGAGCTGCGCTGGGCCTTCCACACCGTGCCGCAGGCTGGGGAGCTCGGCATCGACACCTGGGAGGACGACTCCTGGCAATACACCGGCAATACCAACGTTTGGTCGATCATGAGCGCCGACTTGGAGCTAGGGTACGTGTACCTGCCGATCGGCACGCCGACCAACGACTGGTATGGCGGACACCGTCTCGGGGACAACCTCTTCGCAGAAAGCCTGGTGGCGGTCGAGGCTGCGACGGGCCGGCGGGTGTGGCACTACCAACTCGTGCACCACGGGGTTTGGGACTACGACATACCTGCGGCTCCGACGCTGATCGACATCACCGTGGATGGGCGGGCCATCAAGGCTGTGGCACAGGTGACCAAGCAGGGATTCGTGTACGTTTTCGATCGCGTGACCGGCGAGCCTGTCTGGCCCATCGAGGAGCGGCCGGTGCCGGCGTCGACCGTTCCGGGTGAACGACTGTCACCGACGCAACCGTTTCCCACGCGGCCTGCAGCGTTCGAGCGACAGGGGATCACTGTCGATGACCTCATCGACTTCACGCCCGAGCTCCGTGCCGAGGCGGAGGCCCTTCTCGAGAACAACGATTATGGTGGGCTCTACCATCCGCCGTCCGAGCGGGGAACGCTCAATCTCCCCGGCTGGGCCGGGGGCGCGAATTGGCAGGGTGCGGCGGTCGATCCTACCAATGGCATGATGTACGTGCCTTCGCGCACGAACCCGATCACCGTGCGGCTGGTGGAGGCTGATGCGGCTCGGTCCGACTTCCGCTACATGAGAGGACGCGGCGGCTCCCCACTGGGCCCGCGACGGCTTCCGTTGGTGAAGGGCCCACACACACGGCTGACCGCGATAGATCTCAACACTGGTGAGCACGTCTGGCAGATTCCCATTGGTGACGGAATCCGCTCGCGCGTGATCGACATGGGGATTCCGGATCCCGGGCCGCAGGGCGGCGGCGCCTATACTGGCCCGCTTCTGACCGAGACGCTGCTCTTCATCGGTCACGGCGGGGCCCGAGACGGCGCCCAGGCTGGGCCGGCCATGCTCGTGCTGGACAAGGAGACGGGGGAGACTCTGCACACCATCGACCTTCCGTTCCTGCCGACCGGGACACCCATGACCTACATGTCGGGCGGGCGTCAGCTCATCGTGGTGGCGTTTGGCAGAAGCGAAGAGGCCGGCCTCCTCGCGCTGGCGCTCAACTAGGAGTGGCGCTGGCCCTGGACGCGCGGACGCCATGACACACCCGCAGGGGTTCCAACCGGAGGCGTTCCGACCGGAGTCGTTGGCGACCTTCGATTCCGAGAAGATGGGGAAGAGCACGATCTTCAGGTCGGAGCGCGTGCTCGTTGGACTCAATGCTTTCGAGCCGGGGCAGGAGCATCGTCTGCACACCCACGAGGGCATGGACAAGGTCTATCATGTGCTCGAGGGTCGCGGGCTATTCGTGCTCGAGGACCGTGAATTGGAGATGGAAGCGGGTATGATGCTCGTGGCGCCCGAGGGCGTACCGCACGGTATTCGAAATACGAGCGACGATCGACTGTTGGTGCTCGCGATCATGGCGCCGGCCCCCTGAACTGGGCCTCCACCCGCAGGCGCTTCGGCCCACGGGCGGAGCGTCGTCTCAGTCACGACTCGGCCAGACGACCCCTTGGTCCCGAGGCGGTGAGCCCAGGCCCATGAACACGAACTTCTGCAGCCGTTTGCCCTCGTAGGTCTCCGTTGTGTAGAGGTTGCCCTGCGAGTCAGTCGCGACGCTGTGCACGCCGTAGAACTGGCCCGGCTGACGTCCTCCGTCACCGAACGTTGTGAGCACCTCGAGAGACGCACGATCCAGGACGTGGATCTTCTTGTTGGAACCGTCTGCCAGGTAGAGGAACCGCTGCTCGACATCGCTCGAGAATGCGAGGTCCCAAGCCGAGCCCGAGCCCAGGGTCTCGGGCGCGACGAAGCCCTCGGTCACGTAAGTGCCGTCTCGCTGGAATACCTGAATGCGGTCGCCCGCCCGGTCACATACGTAGACCAACCCGTCGTGTGAGATCTGCGCGCAGTGAACCGGGCTGCGGAACTGTTGGGCTGGTGGATCGTCGGGACTATACGGCGGCAGAGGCGCGTCGTCCGGGACATTACCGTATGCGCCCCAATGTCGTATAAACTCTCCGGTGGAAGCGTCGAGCACCGCGATTCTGCGATTACCGTACCCGTCCGCGACGTAGGCCTCGTTTGTTTCCTCGTCAATCGTCACCTCTGCGACCCGCCAGAAGTGCTCCCTGTCGTTGCTTCCCGCACGCATGCGAGGCTGGCCCACCTGCATGAGAAACGCTCCATCCCGAGTGAACTTCAGGATGTGCGAATCCTCCGCGCCGTTTCCGCCGATCCAGACGTTGTCCATGGCGTCGACCGTGATGCCGTGGTTGGACTGCGGCCAATCGTAGCCCTCACCCGGTCCGCCCCATGAGCCGACGAGATTCCCTTCCTGGTCGAACTCCAGAATGTTCGGCGCGGGCAGGCAGCACTCGGTGGTAGGCGGATCGAGTGTCGCTCCAAGCTCGTTGGCGGCGTTGAACGTGGTCTGTCGATGGATGATCCAGATATGGTCGCGCGAGTCCACCGACACACCGATCGTGGAGCCCAGAATCCAATGATTCGGTAGTGGCTTTGGCCACAAGGGATCGACTTCGAAGATCGGGACTTCGCCGCCCTCCGCCTGAGCCACCTCGGCGCGTTCGTCCATGCATGCCGATGCCACGCCCAGCACGAAGATGAGCGCCACGCCCACGGCAACCATCACTACATCGCTTCTTCGAATCATGGTTCCTCCTTCGTGATGGCTTTACCGCGCGAGCGGGTCGGGCCTCAGCTGAAAATGCACGACTTTGCTAGAAGTGCCCTTGCCGGTCTCGAGATGGAAGGGCGCCCGCGTGCTGTACGTCGCCCACACGCCCCTTCCTTTCCAGCCGGCGTCCGCATCGTCGATGCGGCCATCCATCCACTTGGTGTAAAACCCGAGCGGGTAGGGCACGCGCAGCACGACCCACTCACCGTCCTGCAGCGCGAGCAGGCCTTCGGCTCCATTGCCGGTGTTGATGGGCACGCCTTCGCCCAGCCCCAGAGTGTTGAACTGGTCCACCCACGTGTAGTAGCTGGACTCGGCGCTGCCAGAGTCCGTCAGGCCCTTTAGTTGTGGCACGGGCTCCGGATAGAGGGTCCATCCCTCTGGGCAGTGAGGCCCAATCGCCTTCGGTCCGTTGAGAGGCCCCAGGCACTTGGTGCGATCGAAGCTCGCCATGTGCCCGCTCGCTAAAGCGCTCCAGAAAACTCCGTTACGATCGATGTCTCCGCCGCGCGGCGAGTAGCCCTGCACTGGAACGTCCGGGTTGCCCCAAGGTGGTTGGAAGAACTCCGTGAGACCGGTCGCCGGGTCGAAGCGAACGACGCCTCCCGGGAATCCCAGAGACGTGCCCCAGATCGAGCCGTCGACGGGGTTGTAGGCCACAGCGTAGTAGCCCGACGTGATGCGCTTGTCCTTACTCGGGTCGATTGGCTCGTTCGGCTCGACCCACTCGTCCTGCTTGCCGTTGCCGTTGGTATCGAGAATGAGCGGAGACCAGCCCTGCGACGCTTCTTCGTCTCCGGTCTCGTCGTACATCTTGGTGTTCAGCCAACCGATGACCTGCCCTCCGCCGCTCGTCCAGAGCGTGTTGTTGTCGTCTTCCGCGAACATCAGGTGATGCGTGCTGAAGCACGTACTGATGAGCGAAAACTCTTCTGTGACCGGATCGAACATGGCGAGGTTTCGGCCGGTTCGTGTGGTCGGGAAGAGCTGCGCCGACGGATGGTCGGAGCCCTCCCGGCAGAACGCCGGATTCTGGAAGCCGCGAACCCTCGAGGTAATCCAGACGCGCGCGCGATGATCGAGCATGGGGTTGTGCACGTTCGCACGGCTGTCCCAAATCGATTCGTCTCCCCAGTACGGCGACGACATCATCGGTGGCCCCGATGCGACCGGCGTGTCGGGATCGCGTACGGGCACCGGCACCTCGCTGCTGGCGTGACGCACCGGATCCAGGACAGGCAGGTAGTCCGCGCTGGCCTCGAGCGCGCCGTAGATCTTTCCGCCCGAGTTGACGGTGGGGTCGCGTTTGTCTGTGGACACCTCGTCGTGCAGATAAGCTTTGGGATCAGCCCAGTCCCATTGGGAGATCACGATGTTGCGCTCCACGCCCGACGGCCGCGGCGGTGCGGGCGGAACTTCGCCCGCGACGATTCGGTCCGTCCAGTCCGCGAACATGTCGAGCCCCGCCTCCAGGCCCATCCGGCTGAGCCCGCCGATCATGCTGCCGCCGGCTTGTCCGGACTGGATACGCCGTTCCCATCCGGCTGCGGTGGTCGCGAATTCACCGAGCTGCGACGGAATTTCCCGAGTAGCCTTGGTGCCGAGCTGGTGACACGCGGTGCAACCACCGGACTTGAGGTAGCGGATCCATTGGGCCTGGCTTTCCATGGCCGGAGAGATGCCGTTGCCTTCGGGCCCCGTGCCCGGGAATTGATCCTTTTCGGGTACGCTGATGAGCGAGAGCCAATAGCCTGCCGGGTAGTATTGAGCCGCGGCGTGCGGGTCCGGCGCGATGACCGCCGTGAGGTCATGCGTGTTTCCGGGCGTGACCGACTGCTTCTCCGAGTCGATGAGCCCATAACCCCGCACCCAGACGTCATAGGTCGCATCGGGCAGGTCCGGCAGTACGTAGCGGCCGTCGTCGTCCGTCACGACGATCCTGTTGAAGGTCGTGGGCAGGTCGGTGGTCTCCGCGATGACCCACACGCCCGCCTCGGGTCCGTTGGGACCGGTGACGACGCCACCGATGTCGTCGTCGTCGATGGCTACATCGCCGCCGGCCTGCTCACAGGCCGTCAGTCCCATCAGCGCCGCGCCCGCGACGAGCGCGATGCTGGCGATGCTTCTCCGAGAGCTGACTCTTCCCGTCATGCTTCCTCCTCGTGACGTGCCGTTTCCGCAAGAGACAGTTCGAGCAGGGTGC